>Ga0181527_1000467_pt1 | contig 46574 bp, 31 predicted proteins | sample PEATcosm2014_Bin_30_FD_119762 | JGI IMG/M metagenome (GOLD analysis project Ga0181527, IMG submission 119762) | Peatland microbial communities from MTU Mesocosm Facility, Houghton, MI, USA - PEATcosm2014_Bin06_60_metaG | ecosystem: Environmental > Terrestrial > Soil > Wetlands > Peat | place...
CGAAACCTGAAAGAAACCTTCCCTCAGGGGCTAAAGCCCTGTTCATTCCATTGGCTTTATCGGCACGGCTCAAGCCGTGCCCTTTCAAAACAACGGCGGAAACGAGTTTTTCCGCAACCTGTAAAGCCCGTACCCTTCGCCCAGGACCGAGTTATTGGACAGGTTCTTATATTCATCAAGCATTTACAGGCAGGCCATATGGCGATGAATCCTGGTCTATTTTCCGTGCAGTTCGTGGAGCCAGTCTTCCATGTGGCCGAGGGCGCGGAGCAGACTTAGCCGGGCCTTTGCGAGGTCGAAACCGGCGTCCAACGCGTCCTGATACTTCTGGCGCTCGTCGATGCGAGCCAGTTGCTCTGCTTTGGGGGAGAGTTGCGGCTGGGCGGTTGGACCGGTTCCGGATCCGTTTCCCAGCTCCAGTTGCGCGAGTACGGATTTGAGCTGTTCATCGGCGATCTGCCGCTTCAGGCCGGCAACTTCGGCCAGAGCGTCCAGCTCGCGCAGGCTGCCGGTGAGGGTGGCAATCTGGACGTCGTTCTGGCGCTGGGCCTGTTCGATTTCCACGGTCGCGCGCAGGGCTTCAGCCGCGGTTTCCTTGGCCTTGGCGCGAAGGGCAAAGTCAAAAAAAGGAAACGTGATCTGGAGGCCGAAGCTAACGTTGTTGGGGGTGAAGTTCTTGTAGTAGGTGCTGTAGCTGTTCAGCTCATTTGAGTCGTAGTTGTAGACGGCTCCGAATCCGATCTGGGGCCGGCGCCACGCCAGGTCGTCTCCCCTGGCCTGGAGTTGCTTGGAGCGCGCGAGTGCGGCGGCGGCTTCGATTCCGGGGAGGCTGCGCGGAGCTTGATCGGCGGTGACGGCGGGAATCTCAGGGATGCTGGCGTGGTCCGGGAGGACGGAGCCGACGGGCAGGCCGGTGAGAACTGCAAGTTGCTTGGCCAGCGTCACGGCGCGGGATTCAAGACGAACCCGCTGAAGCTTGAGCTCGGCGGCTTTTAGGCGGGCTTGCCACAGGTCCAAGTCGGAGTCGACGCCGGCTTCGGAGCGCTGTTGCTCGATCCGGAGGAGGTTGCCGACAAAGGATTCCTGCTGGCGGGCAGCGTCGAGTTCGCGATTGACGGTGTCCAACTCAATGTAGGTCGTGGAGGCGTCGAGAGCCACCTGTTCACGGGCATCGTTGAGGCTCAGGTTGGCGGCGTCAATCCCGGCGTGGGCAGCTTTGGAGTATTGGCGCTGGGAATAGCTGAAAACCAGCGACTGCATGGTGGCGCTTCCAACGGAAGGCTGGCCGGTGGGGAAGCCATGTGAGTATCCGACATTGGAACCGATCACGAAATTGGGGATATACGCGTCCAGGGTCTGGGCGAGAGCGGCTTGTGCCCTTTGGACATCGGCTTCGGCGAGCTTGACGGCGCTGGAGTTGCGCTGGGCCAGGTCTACCACCGTGGCCAGCGAGACCTGGGCCGGCGCGAGGGTGGGCGCAGCCGCAAGCGCAACTGCTAGAAGGATTGGCGCGGGAAGGACTGGCGGCCAGGCCGAGCGCGGATTGTGAGCGATCTTCACGCGGATTTTTCCAGTCAATTTCTGGCTTCCTGGGGTCTGGTTTGCTGTGCGGGCTTGTATTCATGGGCCAGGGCGAGAGCCGCGGCGCGTTCGCGATCTGCGGCGGCGGGGTCGCCGAGCTGATCTTCGAGGCGGGCCAGGCGGATGTGGGCGATAAACGCCGGGGCTTCCTCGGTTTTTGCGGAGCCGGCCAGATAATCATCGAGCATTTTGGCGGCCAGCGCCGGGTCGCGGTTGGATTCGGCGAGCAGGCCGGCGCCGTCATAGAGCGCAACAGCTGCGTGCTTGTCATGCGCGGTTGCGCCGATGAGGCTGCGCACTGCCGATTCCATCTCATCGAAGCGCTTGCGGCGGGAATAGAAGCCGGCCAGGGTGGTCCACTGGAGGGCGGGATGCGCACCGGCCGCGACGGCCTGCTTGAACTCCTGCTCCGCGGTGGCGTAGTCCTTGCGTTGCTCGGCAATGCGTCCGCGAAGTTCATGCGCGCGCGCCGGGTCCACCTTGTCCAGTTGAGCGGCGATGGCCTGAGCTTTTTCAATGCCTCCGCCGACCACTCCGGGGGCCTGGCGGTAAAAATCGCCCAGGTCGGCCAGGGCTTCAGCATTGCGGGGATTGAGGCGCGCGGACTCTTCAAACTCGGCACGGGTCCGCTTGGCGAGGGAAAAGGCGCTGAGGAAGGAGGCGCGGGCAGCCTTCTCGCCCAGGGCGCGGCCGAGCCAGAGGTGATAGTCGGAGTTTTGGCCGTCGAGGCGGACAGCCTGGTCGCACTCGGCTACGGCGGCATCCCACTGCTCGAGGGTGAAGCGCACGCGGCATTGAAGATTGTGCGCTTCTGCCAGGCCGGCGCTGGAGGGGGGAAGAGAGTTGAGCAGAGCCAGGGCCTTGTCCGCCTCACCGGCTTGCAATGCGAGGTTGGCCTGGGCCAGGGACTGGGCCAATGGCGACCTGGGGGCCTGCGCGGACGCTGTAATGGTGACGGCTGCCGCCAGCAACCCTGCCGGCAGTCCACCCACCGCAAGGGGCAATCGCATCACCGCACAACCTTGATTGGAACGCCCTCCTGCAAGGGCAGTCCATTGGTTGTCCCAGTGGCCACAATGTCTCCCTCCTGCAGTCCGGAAAGGATGGGCGCCAGGATCAGATTGGGAATTCCGATGGTTACCGGGGTTCGTACCAGCCCGTTGCCAACCACCTTGTAGACGTAGGGTTTTCCGTTCTCAACGTGGAGCGCATCGCGGGGCACACTGAGGGCGTTGGGCTCGCTGGAGGTGGTGACGGTTACGGTGACGTTGGTATCCGGCAGGAGATCGCCGTCGGCGCCGTCGATGTCGATGAGCACTTCACCAACGGTGCGCGTGCCGTAAATGATCACCGTTGAGGGGGTGCGAACAATGTGGCCCTGCCACACACGGCCGGGCTTGGCGTCCCACTTGATCTGAACCTTCTGGCCGACGGCCAGTTGGCCGATGTCGGGCTCGTCGAAGTAGGCCATCACGTGCACATGGTGCAGGTCAGCCACCTGCAGCAGCAGCTTACCCTCCTCGGCAAACTCGGTGCGCCCGGTATTGAGACTGTAAACCGTTCCGGCCAGGGCAGCGCGCGGGGCTGTCTTGGCCAACACATCCCGTGCCGCGGCCAGATTGGCTTCCGCGTCGGCGAGCTCTGCCTGCGCCCGCGCCACCTCAGCCGGCGAGTAGCGGCTGTGTGAACTCTGATCGGATGCGTGCAGGGCAACTTCGGCTGAATCCAGCCGCTGTTGGGCAGCGGCCACCTCGCTGGCCGAGGCCGCGCCTATGGATTGGAGCCTGGTGAGCGCATCCAGGTCGTGGCGGGCCTGATCGCGGTCGATGCGGGCACGGGCAACGTCGGCCGCTACCCCCTGGCGCTCTTGCAGGGTTCCGTTGTGGGTGGCCGCTTCCACGGCGGCCTGGGCTGTCTTGACGCCGCTTTCGGCGGTTGCCACACGGGCGCGCGCCTGCACGTCGTCCAGTTCCAACAGGAGCTTGCCGGCCGGGACCTGGTCGCCCTGCTGCACATAGAGCGCCTTGACGATGGCCGGGATGGGGCTGTGAACCTCGTCGTTGACCACCGGCTCGACGTGCCCGTTGGTGCTGACGGTGTTCGCCATTGGCTGGTGGCTCACCCGCGCCTCACGCACCGGCAGCCGATCCCGCATGAAGTAGCGCGCCGCGAAGAAGACGATGATAATCAGGATGGCCGCGCCCAGCCAAAGCCAGAGCCGTCCCGTTTGCTTTCTCTGTTCTGCCATGCACTTAACCAGAGTCAGTATATAGGACTCAAAAAAGGCTTCGGAGGAGCAGAAAAATGCAAGAGGAGCATAACTGGTTAGCGGTCGCCAGGCTCGTACAATGAGAATATGGCTCTGGGACCGCGCTATACCGACGAACACGCCAAGGCTGGGCTGGACTTTGCCTTTCCGGCGATCGAGACCTGGCAGAACCAGTTTCCCGGCTATGAAATATCGATCGACGACCCGGAGCTGACTTCGGTTTGCCCGAAGACGGGGCTGCCGGATTTCGGCGTGCTGACCATCCGGTATATGCCGCGGGACCGGTGTCTGGAGCTGAAATCGCTGAAAGAGTACCTGTTCAGTTACCGCAATCTTGGAATTTTCCAGGAAAACATCGTGAATAAGGTTCTGGAAGACGTGGTGAAGGCGTGCGACCCGGTGTGGGCGGTGGTGAAGGGCGAGTTCCGGCCGCGGGGCGGGATTGGGACAACCGTGGAAGCGCGCTGGCCACGGCCGGCAATGTAGGGTCGCTCATAAAGAGGTGGGTCTTCGGCAGCCAGTTGTGATATTCGTGTAAGCTCGCACGGGATATCCGCGAGATAAGACCTTTTGCCCACTTTGCCCAAGACGTTTCGCACGCGCATTAACCCCGCTGTGGGGACGCTGGTGCTGCTGATCGGGCTGAATCTTCTGAATTATATTGACCGCTATATTCTGCCGGGCGCGCAGCCGCTGATCCAGCGGGAGTTTCACGCGACCGATGAGCAGATGGGCGCGCTGACGACGGCGCTGTTTTTCTTCTACATGTTTGCGGCGCCGGCGACGGGCTGGCTGGGAGACCACTTTCGGCGCAAGCCGCTGATTATTGCCGGGGCGGTGCTGTGGAGCGTGGCTACGCTGGGGACGGCCTGGGTTCACGACTACCGGACTCTGTTCATCCGCCATGCGCTGGTGGGGGTGGGCGAGGCCACGTTCGGCATCTTTGCGCCGGCGGTGCTGGCCGATTTCTACCCGGAACGGGATCGCAACCGGATCCTGTCGATTTTCTATCTGGCGATTCCGGTGGGCGCGGCGCTGGGCTACCTGGCGGGCGGGGAACTGGGGACGCTTTGGGGTTGGCGGGCGCCGTTCTTCCTCTGCGCGATTCCGGGGCTGGCGATTGCGGCGCTGTACGGGTGGATGGGCCGCGAGCCTGAGCGCGGAGCGAGCGACCATGTGCGTGCTACGGCCAAACGCAGCACGGTGCTGGGGCTGTTCAAGAATCCGGCGTTTCTCGCGGCGACTTTTGGCCTCGCGACGCTGACGTTTGCGATGGGCGGCATTTCGGCGTGGATGCCCACGTTTCTGCACCGGTCCGCGGGGCTCTCAGTAGGCGACGCCAGCCTGGCCGTGGGTGCGATTACGGTGGTGGACGGGATTGCGGGAACGCTGGTAGGCGGCTGGGTTGCGCAGCGCTGGCTAAGGACCAATTACCGGGCGTTGTATCTGCTGTCTTTCTGGAGCGTGGCGCTGACGCTGCCGTGCGGCGTGGTGGTGTTTTTCGGGCCGAGGGCGTGGGCCATTCCCGCGCTGTTTGTTACCGAGTTTTTTCTCTTCCTGAATACAGGACCACTGAACGCGGCGATCGTGAACTCGGTTTCGGCTCCGGTGCGGGCGACGGCGATTTCATTCAATCTGTTTTGCATCCACTTTTTTGGGGATTCGTTTTCGCCGCAGATTATCGGGGCGATCTCCGACCGGTCGAATCTGCGCATTGGGCTGGGGGTTACGCTGATTTTTCTGGTCATCTCGAGCGTGATTCTGCGCATGGGGGCGCGGTTTGCACCGCCGCTGGAAGAGACGGGCTGATTTTCGGTTTGCGGTAGTGGCGGCAACTTGCGGAGAGCTTACTTTGCCGGCCGGGTTTCCTGGTCGCGGGTGTTCATGAAGGCGCGGCCAGCGCCCTGGGAGCGGAGGTTGGGGTCGTTGACGGGCGGGCGGGACTGGTCGGCGTTGAAACCTCGGACGAGTTTGGGGTTGGGCTTGAATTTGGGCGGGCCGCCGAAGAACTGGCGGGCGTGGCTGAGGACCATTCCGGCACGGCCGTGCATGGGCTGGACGATGCCGCGGACCTGCACGTCCATGTCGCGGTATTTGCGGAGTTCGCCGACTTCGTCGTGGTCTTCCCAGAGACTGATGATGGTGAAGCGGCAGGCTTCGTCGGGAGTCTGCGGCGTACAGACGTCGAGGAAGCGGGTTCCGTCGGGGATCTGGACCACGTCATAGACGTGGGCGGTGACGCAGACGTCCTTGTTGAGGAGCTTGGAGGCTTGGTCGGCAGTGAGGCAGGGCTTTTGCGGGGCGGCAAGGGCCAAGACGGGTGTAGACGCGGCCAGAAGCACGAACCAGGACAGCCGACGAGCGAGCATAGTGGCTCTTTCCGGGGAGTGTGGAGAGAATAGCGCGAAATGGGCTGTAAGGGAAGCGAATTTATACCCTATCCGATCCAGAATGGATATACAATAGAGCCGTATATCTGGAGGTGCGCTTTGAAGTTCGCAAAATGGGGAAACAGTGTCGCTATCCGAGTTCCCGCCAAAGTGGTCGCGGAACTTGGGATTTCTCCCGACGAGGAGGCTCAGATCAGAGTGACCGGGGAATACTCCTTTGAGGTCACGCGCGACCGCAGGCGCGAGGAAGCGATCGAGGCGATCCGCAAGCTGGCCCGGCCGCTTCCGCCGGGGTACAAGTTCAATCGCGACGAGATTTATGACCGTTATGAACGTGGAGTGATGCGACGCCAGGAATCGAGCCTTGAATCGAACCCGGAATCGAACCGGGAGCAGGATGCGCGGTGAGCGCCGACAGGTTTTTGGACACGAACGTTCTGGTCTATGCCAACAGCCAAGGGGATTCTCGAGCGGCTACCGCGAGACAGTTGTTGCTTGATGGCGGAGTGGTTGGAGTGCAGGTGCTGAATGAGTTTGCGTCGGTTGCGCGGGCCAAACTTTCCATGACATGGGCGGAAGTTCAAGAGACGATCGAAAACATCGTGATTCTCTGCCCGAACCCCAGACCCCTGGGCATCGAGACACACCTGCATGCTCTGAGCATAAGCAAGAGATATGGGTTTTCCATCTGGGATGGTTTGATCGTGGCTGCGGCAGCCGAGGCCCGCTGCTCGAAGCTACTGACAGAGGATTTGCAGCATGGGCAGGTGGTGGAGGGGGTGCGGATTGAGAATCCGTTTCTTGCAGCGGGAACTTGAGTCTCCTGGATTGAGTTACCAACGCTTTCGAGAACCCGAGTGTTGCTCCGAAGGAGTGCAATGAGAGTTATCAAGCAGAACGTGGATCGGAGAACAATCATCGAAGCATACGGCAGGTACGACTGCTCAAAAAAGGGCCTACAAGCCCCGAACTTTGAGGGTTGGAATTGGACGGATGCCGACACCATTGATCGTGAAATGTGCAACGCGAAACTCAAGACTGGCATTCTCGCAGGCTACCTACTGTGGGACGAAGTCGAAGTCTCAATTCCGGATCTCCGCGAATGCGCGGTGGTTTCCAGTATTTTTCCACGGAAGGCGCGAGCACTCGGAATCCTTGAACGTGCTGGCGAACTTGCAGGTTGGAAGCCGGATCGACCGACCTCATGGTACGAGAGGATTGCAAGTGGCCAAACTCTCGACGAACCGGCCCTTTTGCTGCTGCGCCTGCAGTCAGGAGTGAGTTCCCCGCCCGTTGGTATTTCGAGGATGGAAGTGGACGGGTGACCGCTTTCCTTGCAAAACAGATTCTTTTCGGCGCCTCACAGACCATAGCTACCGGTTACCTGGGACGTGTGCCCGATAAGAACAGCTCTTTCATGCGGGAAAGTTCCTGGAACTTCTTCAAGTATGAAGTGGCGACCAAACCGGCATTCAACCCTGAATTTCCAAATGCGAAACTTGGGGTGCTGAGCGATAGGCTACCTTGCGCCGACTAACTCTTCGTTTTTTGCACCCTGGCCGTAGTGGCTCTCTACGTAGTGGTCGAGGATTTGCTTGAAGTCGGCTACGATGGTGTCGCCGCGGAGGGTGGTGGAGAGTTTGCCGTCGATGTAGACGGGGGCTTTGGGCTCTTCAAAGGTGCCGGGGAGACTGATGCCGAGGTTGGCGTGCTTGGATTCGCCGGGGCCGTTGACCACGCAGCCCATGACGGCTAGCTTGAGTTCTTCGACGCCGGGGTACTTCTTGCGCCACTCGGGCATGGAGGTCCGCAGATAACTCTGTATCTGCTCGGCTAACTCCTGGAAATAGGTGCTGGTGGTGCGGCCGCAGCCGGGGCAGCTTGTAACTTGCGGCATGAAGCTGCGGATGGAGAGGGATTGGAGAATCTGCTGCGCGGCCAGGACTTCTTCGGTGCGGTCGCCGTTGGGCTTGGGGGTCAGGCTGACGCGGATGGTGTCTCCGATGCCGGCGAGGAGCAGCGGCGCGAGGCCGGCGGTGGAGGCGATGAGGCCCTTGGCGCCCATGCCGGCTTCAGTAAGGCCTAAGTGGAGGGCGTAGTCGCAGCGGGCGGCGAGGGTGGTGTAGACGTCGATGAGGTCGCGGACGCCGGAGACCTTGGCGGAGAGGATGATCTGGTCGGGCCGGAGGCCGTAGCGCTCGGCGGCTTTGGCAGATTCGAGGGCGCTGACGACCATGGCTTCCATCATCACTTCGCGAGCGGGCCTGGGCTCGGCGAGACGGCTGTTGGCATCCATCATGCGGGTGAGGAGGGCCTGGTCCAGAGAGCCCCAGTTGACGCCGATGCGGACAGGCTTCTGGTTTTCAACGGCGCACTCGACCATGACCTGAAAATTGTCGTTGTCTTTCTTGCCGATCGATGCGTTGCCGGGGTTGATGCGGTATTTGGCGAGGGCGCGGGCGGCGGCGGGGAATTTCTTGAGGAGCAGGTGGCCGTTGTAGTGGAAGTCGCCGACGATGGGGACGTTGAGACCTTGCTGCGCGAGGCCATCGACGATGTGCGGAACGGCGGCGGCGGCGTCCTCGTTGTTGACGGTGACGCGGACGATCTCAGAGCCGGCTAGAGCCAGGGCCGCGACCTGTTCGATGCTGCCGGGAATGTCGGCCGTGTCGGTGTTGGTCATGGACTGGACGACGACCGGGACCTCCCAGCCGACGCGAACGTGCCCGATTTTGACCGTGGGTGTTTTTCTGCGCTGAATCTCCGCCATGTATGTAGTTTAACCGGTGGACGGCGTGCAGCAAAAGCGAATCGCCTGACTTTTCGCCGCGCTCGGCTTTTGAGGAATGGACGACGGCTGAGGTTTGTGGTCTTCCGCCCTTGCGCTGTCTTTTCCTCGAAGAGAGGGCGCAAGAATAAGCACGGGGCTTTTGTGGGACGAGGAGACGGATGGATTGGGCTTTGCTGTTTCCCCGGCCTCAGAAGCAGGATCTGGGGCGCCTGGCACCGGCCTTCGACGGTAGAGGGGGGTCACGGATTTTGATGTGCAAAAGGCAGCGAGTCAGCACCCGCTGGCGCGGGGATAGCGAGTTAGCAAGTTAGCAAGTTAGCGGAGTTGCGGGGGATAAGACGGTATGGGCTGTGGGGGCGGGTGAGTGGAGACAAAACGCCGGGTTGAGGTTTGTGGTCTCCAACCCTTTCGCCAGAAAAAAGGCGAAAGGATGGGGCACGGGGCTTTTGTGGGGAATCTGGCGCGAAGTTCATTTGTGGGGAATCTGGCGCGGAATTCATTATTCAAAAAGCTGAAGGGAAAATGCGGTAGTCTGGGGCGAAGACGGATGGGACAAAAAGTGCGGGGATGGGAGCGATGACCGAGGGAGGAAGTGTTGCCGTGCCGGCAGCGAAAGCGCGGACAGGGACGCAGGCGGACGGTCCTACGCTGCTGCTGCGTGGAGTGCGGAAGGCCTTTGCGGATGTGCAGGCGGTGGATGGGCTGGACCTGGAGGTGGCGCGGGGCGAATGCTTCGGGCTGCTGGGGCCGAATGGGGCAGGGAAGACGACGACCATCGAGATTTGCGAGGGGCTGACCGCGCCCGATGAGGGGACGGTGGAAGTGCTGGGGCTGAACTGGCGCACGGGAGCCGATGAGCTGCGGCAGCGGATCGGGATTCAACTGCAGGAGACGCAGTTTCCGGACAAGCTGACGGTCGAAGAGACGCTCAGGCTGTTCAGGAGTTTTTTCAGGCGCGGGATCGCGGTGGAGGAGTCGATCGAGACGGCGCAGCTTGAAGAGAAGCGCAGTTCGCGGGTGGGGGGATTGTCGGGCGGGCAGAAGCAGAGGCTGGCGATGGCCTGCGCGCTGGTGGGAGATCCGGAGCTGCTGTTTCTGGATGAGCCGACGACGGGGCTCGATCCGCAGGCGCGGCGGCACTTGTGGGACCTGGTGGATGGGCTGAAGCAGGCGGGGCGGACGATTATTTTGACCACGCACTATATGGAAGAGGCGGAGCGGCTTTGCGACCGGGTGGCAATCATGGATCATGGGCGGGTAATTGCGCTGGGGACTCCGCAACAACTGATTGCCACGGTGGGCGGGGAGGACATTGTGGAGTTTGCCGTGAGCGGCGGCGAGACGGGGAGCCATGAGGGCGGGAACGGCGTGGTGGATGCGGCACCGCTGACGGCGATTGCGGGGGTGCAGTCGCACCGCGTGGATGAAGGGCTGCACCAACTTTCAGTGAGCGAACTGCACCTGGCGGTGCCGCGGATTTTTGCCGCGCTCAAGGAACAGGGGCTGCATCTGAGCGAGTTTCGCACCCACTCGGCGACGCTGGAGGACGTGTTTGTGCGGCTGACGGGAAGGTACTTGCGCGATGAATAAGCTGGAGCTGAGCAGCCTTTATCAATTGACGATGGCGCGCTTCAGGCTGATCTGGCGCGAGCCGGAGGCGATTTTCTGGATCTTCATTTTTCCGATTCTGCTGGCGGTGGGGCTGGGGATTGCGTTCCGCAACCGGCCGGCGGATGTGCTGCAGGTGGGCGCGACGACGGAGCAACTGACGCAGGCGCTCACCCGCGACGAGGGGCTGACAGCGACGACGATGAATGAGGAAGACGGCACGCGGGCGCTGGCGACGGGGCGGATTCTGCTGCTGGCGATCCCGAGGGCGGATGGGGTGGCGTACAAGTACGACGACACGAATCCGGATGCGCGGACGGCGCGGTTGCTGGTGGATGGGGCGATTCAGACGGCGGCGGGGCGGCGCGAGGCGGTGCGCGCCGAGAACGAGCTGGTGCATGAGACGGGGGCGCGTTATATCGACTTTGTGGTGCCGGGCCTGCTGGGGATGAATCTGATGGGGTCGGCGATGTGGGGGCTGGGCTTTGCGATCGTGGAGGCCAGGCAAAAGAAGCTGCTGAAGCGGCTGGTGGCTTCGCCGATGCCGCGCTGGCAGTATCTGGCGTCGTTTCTGCTCTCGAGGCTGGCGATGCTGATCATCGAGGTTGCGGTGTTTCTGGGGTTTGCGCGGGTGGCGTTTGGAGTGCCGTTTCGCGGGTCGGTGTGGGAGCTGGGATTGCTCTGCGTGCTGACTTCGCTGGCGTTTTCCGCTCTGGGGCTGCTGGTGTCGTCGCGGGCCAGGACGATGGAAGCGGCTTCGGGATTGATGAACCTGGTGATGCTCCCGATGTGGATCTTGTCGGGAGTGTTCTTTTCGGCGACGCGGTTTCCCGCGGTGATTCAGCCGCTGGTGCGGGCGCTGCCGCTGACGGCGGCGATCGATGCGCTGCGCGGGAATATGCTGCAAGGGATGAACCTGGGACAGCTCATTGCGCAAGTGGGCATCCTGCTGGCGTGGTTCGTGGTTCCGTTTGCGGTTTCTCTGCGCATCTTCCGGTGGAGATAGCGGAAGATGAAGGCGAGTCGAGTGGAGTTAGAGCGTCCGATTCAAGAAAGTCCCGGCCGAGCATAGCTCTCCTATCGGCAGTTACCCATGGCCTTCCCATACTGGGTCAAGGAGGCAGCCTCTGTGAGTACGGAGCGAGCCTTGCGGAGGGGTGCGTGCGGTTGCGCGGGATTAACAGAGGGCAGTCTTGCCAATGGGGCGGGGCAGTCATCACGAAAGTTGTGTGATCGGACGCACATCCCAAACCTGCCTATCAGTGTCAAAGTCCACACGGACATTTTTTTCGGGGAGATGGCTGCGCCAAAAGCGCTGCGCCTAAAGGTGTAGTGTGCTTATTGGCCAGCCACGGGAGATGCAAACAGCGAATTCCCTTTTCTTTTTGTTTTTTCTGCGGAGAAATGGTCCAGAAACAGAGGAAGGGTCGGCTCATGTCTCCCTCTCAATCCCGCAACCTCAAACCCTACACACAGCTGCTGCGCCACTGGTCTGCGGATGGTGGCGATGGCTCTCGGCCCCCGTGGTTTTCACTGAAGCGAGCAGCCGGCCAAGGGGAGCCTGGAGAGGAGAAATGATGCAGAATGTCGCCGAGGAAGTTCCCGATGCCCGTGAAAGGTTGCTGATAGACCATGTGATCGCCCAGCACGAGGGCCGTCCCGGAGCACTGCTGGGAATTCTTGAATCGGTTCAGTCCGCCAATGCGCATAAATTCCTGTCGATGGGGTCGTTACGCTACATCGCGGAGAAAACAGGGATTCCTCCGGCAAGAATCTATAGCGCCGCGACCTTCTATGCGCTGTTCAACCTCGATCCGCAAGGCGATAACGTGGTCTGCGTCTGCCGCGGGACGGCCTGCCACACCAGGGGTTCTCGCGATCTGTTGCAAAAGCTGTGCCTGGGCCTGGGGCTGATCGGACAGGATCTGAGCGAGACCAACGATGCCGACAAGCTGGCGCTGACTACACCGGACCGGAAGTTCACCGTTCGCACGGTTGCCTGCTTCGGCCAGTGCGCGCTGGCGCCAGTGGTTGAAGTGAACCACCACATTCTGAGCCACGTGAATGAACGCACGCTGCAACGGGAAGTGAAAGCACTGAAGCAGGGGAGGCAGTGATGCCGCGAATTCAGGACATTGGGGCGTTCAACGCGGTACGGGAATCCGGGCTGGCCAAACTGCTGCCGGCCATTCCGCGGGTTGCAGTGGGGATGGGGACCTGCGGACGCGGCAATGGCGCGGAAGAGGTGTATCACGCCTTGAATGAGGCGATCGAACGCAGTGGGCAGGAGGTGCTGCTCGTGCCGGTGGGCTGCTTTGGCGCCTGTTTTCAGGAGCCGCTGGTAAGCGTCCGGCTGCCAGGAGCTCCGCTGGTGATGCTGCGGCGCGTACACGCCAACGATGCCACGCGCATCCTGGAGAGCCTTTTCAACCATGGAATGCCGCCTGATCTCATTTACTGCAAGCTCGAGGAATGGGATCACATTACGGGGCATTTGAAATACGGCCAGGATTATCCCGATGTGGCGCCGTGGGACGCGATTCCATTCTTCAAGGGACAAAAGAAGATTGTTCTGCGGAATTGCGGGCTGATCAGTCCCGAGGACATTGAAGAATACTTCGCAGTTGGCGGGTACCAGGCCCTCTACAAGGTGCTGATCGACGGACGCGGGGAAAGCGTGATTGAACAGATCAAGGCATCGCGGCTGCGCGGGCGGGGCGGGGCGGGCTTCCTGACCGGCAACAAGTGGGATTTTCTTGCCAAGGCCAAAGCAGATGCCAAGTACATTGTGTGCAACGCCGATGAGGGCGATCCCGGCGCCTACATGAATCGGAATGAGATCGAAGGCGATCCTCATTCTCTGCTGGAGGGCATGATCATAGGCGCTTACGTGATGGGGGCGACCGAGGGCATCGTGTATGTGCGGGCCGAGTATCCCCTGGCGGTGCGGCGGTTGAGCCGCGCCATCGAACAGGCGCGCGAATACGGGCTGCTGGGCAAGAACATCCTGGACCGCGGATTCAACTTCGATATCGAACTGGTGCAGGGAGCGGGGGCGTTTGTGTGCGGCGAGGAAACGGCCCTGATCGCTTCGCTGGAGGGCTTTGCCGGCAGGCCGCATCCCCGCCCGCCGTTTCCGGCGCAAAAAGGATTGTGGGGCAAGCCCACCAACATCAACAACGTGGAAACCTGGTGCAATGTTGCCCCGATCGTAAGCCGGGGTCCGGCATGGTTCACGGAGACGGGCAGCGTGAAGAGTCCGGGGACCAAGGTTTTTTCGCTGGTGGGCAAGATCCAGAACACGGGGCTGGTGGAGATGCCGCTGGGCACTCCGCTGCGGAACTTCATCTATGACATCGGAGAAGGAGCGATAGCCGGACGCCGCGTGAAGGCAGTGCAAACAGGAGGGCCCTCCGGGGGATGCATACCCGTGGAGATGCTGGACACGCCCGTGGACTACGAGAGCCTGGCGCATATTGGCTCCATCATGGGTTCGGGCGGCATGGTAGTGATGGACGAAGACAACTGCATGGTGGATGTGGCGCGCTATTTCGTCGAGTTCACGCATTCGGAGTCCTGCGGCAAGTGCGTGCCGTGCAGGGTGGGACTGGACAAGGCGCTCCGCGTCCTGAATTTGATCACCGAAGGAAGCGGAACCTCGGAGCACCTGAACCGGCTGGATGAGCTGGGGCGGATGATCCGCGAATGCTCTCTCTGCGGGCTGGGGCAGACGGCGCCGAATCCGGTGCTGACCACCATCCGCCACTTCCGCGAGGAGTATGAAGACCACATCATGGCCCGGCGATGCCGCGCCGGGGTGTGCCAGGAACTGGCGCTGTCTCCCTGTGAAAACAGTTGCCCGCTGCGGATGAACATTCCGCGTTTTCTGGAACTTTACCAGGAGGGCCGGCTCGAAGACGCATTCGAATCCGTCATCCTCGACAATCCACTGCCCGCGTCGACGGGGAGAGTTTGCCAGCACCCGTGCGACAACCGCTGCCGCCGGCAGTCGTTCGATGAGGTTGTCAACATGCGCGAAGTGCATCGCTTCATCGCGGACGCGATCTATCAATCCGATCGCTTTGAGGCGATGGTGGAGCGGGTCGTGGCGCACAAGCTGGAGCCCACAGGGCACAAGGTTGCCGTGGCCGGCGCCGGCCCGACGGGCCTGACGGCCGCGTTCTATCTGGCCTTGCTGGGGCACGACGTGACGATCTTCGAGGAGCGCGGCGAGGCGGGCGGGATGCTTCGCTTCGCCATTCCGGAGTACCGGCTGCCCAAGGCCGTGCTGCGGCGCGAACTGGAACTGATCGAGAGAACCGGCGTGAAGATGGTGTTCAACACCAGGGTGGGATTCGATCTTCCGCTGAACGAAATGGCAAGCCAGTTCGATGCGGTGTTTCTCTCCATCGGCACGTGGAAGGAATCCTGGCTCTACCTTCCCGGGACGGAGTTGAAGGGCGTCTATCCGGCTCTGCCGTTCCTGGAATCCGTGGCCAAGCAGGAGAAGGTGCGTTCCGGTTTCAGAGTTGCGGTGATTGGCGGCGGCAACGCGGCCATCGATTCGGCGCGCACCATGCTGCGCAAGGGCGCCGCGGTAACCATCCTCTACCGGCGCGAACGCAACGACATGCCCGCAATCGACGAGGAGATTCAGGCGGCCGAGGACGAAGGCGTGCGGTTTGAGTTTCTAGCCGCGCCGCACCGTATTCTAGGCGATGCCGATGGGAATGTGAAGGCCATCGAGATGGTGAAAACGCGGCTGGGAGAATACGATAAATCGGGGCGCAAGCGGCCGATTCCCACCGACGAGGTGCAGCGCTTTGCATGCGACAGCGTGATCCTTGCCGTGGGCGAGACGTTCGATCTGGACTTCTGCCGCGCGTCCGGCCTGGAGCTCAAAGAGGAAGGCACGATCGTGGTGGATCGCCTCTCGCTGGAGACCAGCCGGCCTGGTTTCTATGCAGGCGGCGACGTGATTACCGGCGCATCGAACGTATCCAACGCCATGGGCGGGGGCAAGCAGGCGGCGCAAAAGATCGATGAGCGCCTGATGGGCGGAGGACGCTGGAAACGGCTCTTTCCGCAGTTCGAATATAGCCGCCAGGCGCCGGGAGAACCGAGCCTTAGCCGCCGCCACACGGCTCACGCCGTGCCCGCGGAGGTTCGGGTTCGCTCGCAGGAGGAAGTGGTTGCCGGCCTCGACGCGAAAGAGGCGCTGGAGGAAAGCCGCCGTTGCCTTCGTTGCGATCTGCGAGCCGCTGTGATTGCCGATTGAGAAAGGAGCGCCGCATTGCCGACCAAAACGATTTCCGTCCGAATTGATGGCGAATTAGTGACCGCGCAGGAAGGGCAGTCGATTCTGGAAGCGGCCCGCGCCAACGGGAAGCAGATTCCGACGCTCTGCTATCTGAAGGGACTGAGCGCGGTGGGAGCCTGCCGGGTGTGCATTGTGGAGCTGGCGGGCACCGACCGGCTGCTCCCGGCCTGCACAACTCCCATCCAGGAGGGCATGTCGATCAAGACCACCTCGGCCAAGCTCACGCTCTACCGGCAGATGGCGGTCGAGTTGTTGCTGGTGGAGCGCAACCACATCTGCTCGGCATGCGTATCCAACAGTCATTGTGAGCTGCAGGCGCTGGCGCAATCGCTGGGCGTCACCCATGTGCGCTACTCCTACAACAATCCGCGCGTGCAGGTGGATATGACCCACCCTCGCTTCGTCCTCGATCACAACCGGTGCATCCTGTGTACGCGCTGCGTGCGGGTGTGCGCTGAAGTGGAAGGAGCGAATGTGTGGGAGGTTGCATCGCGCGGCATCTATTCCCGCATCGTCAGCGATCTGAGGGAGGATTGGGGGCAAACGCGGAACTGCACCGGCTGCGGCAAGTGCGTGCAGGCGTGCCCTACAGGAGCGCTTGCGGAGAAGGGCTTTTCAGTCCACGAAATGGTGAAGCAGAGCGATGGGGTCACCCGGTTGGCGCTGCAGAGAGCGCACCAAGCGGGCAGTCCTTTCCGGTAAGAGGCTACTGCTTTGCCCCTGGCGCGGAGTTTCGATCGGCCGTCTCCGCGCCTGGCCTGGGAAGAGCGGAAGGCCCGGGCCTTGCGCAGCGCGGCTTTCAGCCCGCTTCGGCCATTTGTTGGACCGCCGGTTCCAGATGACTCCATGGTCTTTGTCGAGATAACATGAACGCTCGCAACCAATGCTGAGTGGCAATCGAGAGTTTATTCTGCACTCAGCAAGTTCCAGAGAGGACCCGGATGAGACTCTCTTTGATTTGCATTCATCTACTGGGCGTCAACTAGGAACGCGGAGCGTCGGAAACGTCGCGGAGCATTCGCGGCATGCGCCATGGGTCGCGCACGAAACTGGGGGGTAACATGTTCACAAAGTCAGGACACCAACTTGTACGACGGGCGATCATAACAGTTGGCATACTTCTCTTTGGGCCGTTTGGCTCTGGCCAGAAGGATTACCAAACTTGGCGACGTCCTGAGGTCCAGGTGCCAATCTCTCTCGCGGTTGGTACTGTGCGGACCCCTCCATTTCACGTCAAGAAAGCGCGCTATGCCGTCATCATCCAGGTAGCAAAGCGGCTTCCTTTCGATAATCTAAAGTGCATGATAGGCGCACCTGTGTGGCGAGGCGAGGTCACCCACTGCAGCGGGGACAGTCTTCTTCAGGCGGAGTGGACACTACTAAGCGAAGATAGGCACGTTGTAGCTCAAGGCTCCGCCCCCGGGGGGACAAGTTTTGTATTTCTAAGTGACTATTTGCTCAAATACATCGGCAACTTTAAGGGGGAGCCCGGCAAGACTTATACCCTCGAGGTCAAGTTTACGAAAGACGGTTCTCCACTCAACGTATGCGATCCTCAATTGATCGTCATGCGAGCCGGAGCGTTTGACTAAATCGATTAGACTCGGCCGCGGGAAGCATCATGACGGGCGGGTGACCCAGGTCTCGGGATGCTGTCCCTCGCCAAAATCCCATCCGCGTGGGAAATGCGCATGCGCCCGGAATGCAGCAGGCAATTTAAGGGTTGTCCCTCGACGGGCGGCCCACCCTTGACTTGTCACCTAGGAGGGTGAGCGCCGACTGACGATCCGGGAAGGCGCCCACCACTTAAGGTCTCAAATGTGCGCAGCGAGGCTCTGCCGTCGGAGGATGCGGCCGGCAGGCGGGCAACTCATGCCCGCCTGCCGGTTTGACGTTGCATCAGAATGTAAACTTCGACCCGAACTGGAACTGACGCGGGGTGTTGGAGGTGCTGTAAATCTGGCCGAAATTCACATAGCCGGAGGATGGCGAGGATACATTCGGCGCTGAAAACTGCGCCTTGTTGGTGACGTTGTAGGAAGAGATCTCGAAACGCAGCTCTCTCTCTTTTCCGATCGTGAAGCTCTTGAACAGAGACAGGTCCAGCTCCTGGGCGCCCATGGTGCGGACGTTGTCGAGGAATTCCGGCGCTGTTCCTGGGACAAAAGGGCTGGCCGGGGTGGTGAAGCAGGTGGGAGTGAACCACTCCGTCGCCGTATGGGGCGCGCCCTTGCTGGGATTGCAGGCCATGTTGGTGCGCTGATTGAAGTAACCGAACGGCGCGCCCACGACCGGCGCGGCGATGGGAACGCCATCGCTGAGATAGACAACTCCATTGGCTGTCCAGTTGCCCAGGATAGCATTGCTCACGCCGTTGAGATCCAGCGCGCGGCCCTTGCCCATGGGCAGATCGTAGGACACCTGCGAGGTGAATTGGAACTTCACTTCCTGAGGGCTTACCGAGTGCTCGAAGTTCATGTTCTTCCAGTCCTGTGGCGAACCATTGTGGAAGCCGACAAACCCCAGCGGAGGCTGGCTGTCGTCGGTGATCAGCTTGGCCCAGGTGAACGAGGTCAGGGTCGTGAAGTGCTGGGTCAGGCGTTTCTGCAGCTTGGTCTGCAGGGAGCTGTACTCAGAGTCGCCGCCTGGATAGCCATGGATGGCGACGCCGCTGCCGCAGCAAGCTCCGCCGCTGCCGAACTGCGGAAACTGCTGCAGCGACACCCACAGCGGCACGGTGGCCTGACCATAATAGAAGTTTGTCGATGGCTGAATGACCGCCCACTGATTAGGCACCATGGTGTTGACCAGTGCTGTCTGGTATTTTGCGATGGCGCCTAGATCGAGCTGGTTCAGATCTTCTGAGCCCAGCGGCAGAAACAGGCCTCGGCTGCCCACATAGCCGGCGCTGAGCGTGAAGCCATGCGAGAAGTTGATCTCCCAGCCCAGGTTGAAGTTGTAGGTGGTCTGGGTGCGCTGGGAGTGGAACATGGTGCTCAGCGGGGAGCCAAGGTCGGTGGCCAATCCCTGCGACGAGCCGATGATTTGTGTGACGCCCGCCGGGAACGGATTGCTGAGCGAGTAGGGGCCCGTGGGGCTGGGCGCGGGGCCCCCGGGCGAACCTGGATCCAGGCTGCTCCCGTAGAGTACCGAATTGCCCAGGTTGGTGCCGCCGTTGAATGGGTTTGTATTCCCATCCTTGTTCCAGCTGGTGGCATTCCAGTTGGTCGAAGACGAGAAGCCGTCGCTGTTCTCTCCGACGCCGCTGACCATTTGCGCGCTGGGGCCATAGTAGAAGCCCGCGCCGCCGTGGACGACGAGGTTCTTGCCCGGCTGCCAGGCAAAGCCCAGGCGGGGACCGAAGTTGGTCAGGTTGGTGGTAAAGGGAGAGCGGTTGCCGCTGCTGGCGAAGACCTCGCCACCGGTATACGAGACGCCGTTGGTCGAGCCCTGCGCCGTTGGATCGAAGTACTCCAGGCGGTTGTGGCGCTCCGTCTTGCCGCCAAAGATATCCCAGCGAACTCCCGCGGTGATGGTCAGCGACGGGCTCAGATGGTAGGTGTCCTGAATGAAGGTGGCGTAGTAGGGGCTGGATTCGGCGACGAACAAATCCTTGGTGAAGTTGCCGCCTTCACTTCCCGGCGACGTTCCCATGCCCATCAGGAACGAGGCAAAGTCGCTGCCTCCCACGGGCGAGGCTGCGCCGGTGGTCTGGTCGGTGGCGGAAAAGTCGAAGTAGTAGTTGCCGGAGGGTGAGCCCGGCTGGCCCACGTTCATGAAGCGCTTCATGTACTCGAAGCCGGCGCCGATCTCGTGCTTGCCCTTCACCTTGGTGAGGCTGGCAATGGCGTCGCTGTTCTCGCTGGCGAACTGGAAGGTGTTATCGCAGCAGGTGCCGCCGATGGCCCCGCCCACGTCGTTGAAATTCATCAGGGGAAGGTTTTTGTAGACTTGCTGCGCGGCCAGCGAGGAGGGAAATCCCAGGGTGGTGATGTCGAACCCATTTTGCGCAGGGTCGCCTCCCTGGTTCTCATAGTGGCGCGTGAAGGAGTAGCGCAGTTGCAGGACCGTGGTCGGGTTCAGGGTCAGGTCGTCCCCGACGATCACATTGCGCGCATTGGTCACGTTCTGGGCGTAGTCCGGATCCCACATGTTGCCGAAGGCGTTGAAGGTCGCGTTCAGCGTCCGGGTAAAGGAGAAGCGGCCAAAGATACGCTGCATCTCGCTCTTGTAGTAGTCCATGCGAATGTCGAACTTATGCCCGGTGGTCGGGTCCAGGCCGGGAAGATAGAGGTTATTGATGGCGCCGTACGGGGACGCGGCCGTGGCTGCTTCGCAGGTGCTGGGGCTGGGCTGGTTGCATTTGGGGAACATGGAGAGATATTTCAACGCGGCGGGATTGGGGTTGGCGATCTTGTTGCCGGCCAGCGGCTGACGCGTTCCGGCCAGCGGCCCGGTGGCGACGTCGGGCTGGGTGGGGTCGTAGATGGTGTAGTTGTCGGCCGAAAAATCGCCCGTCCGCTCCGCGGTGGTGGGAACAGAGAAGTAGTTTGATCCGTCAAACAGCTGCTGCTGCGTGGCTTCATAATCGCCAAAGAAGAACAGTTTCTTGTGCAGGATGGGCCCGCTGATGGAACCGCCTTCCTGGTAACGATGAAAACTGGGCGGCGTGTTGGCGGCGCCGCTGGCCAACTGGCTTTGCTTGTTGAACCAATCGTTGGCCGCCAGAATGTCGGGCCGGAAGATGCCGAAGGCGTCGCCATGGAATGAGTCGCCGCCGGATTTGCTCACCAGGCTGATGACCCCCGCGCCGCCGCTCTGGTAGGAAACCGGGGTATTTTGCGTCTCGACACGATACTCGTCCACGCCATCCTCGGGAATCTCGGACATGGGCATGATGGCGGCGATATTGTTTTCGGCAATGCCCAGGGGGCTGCCGTCGAGCATGTAATAAACCGAGCCGACGACGGCGCCGTTGATGCTGTAGGACGACACATCGATTCCCGGGCGCCCGCTCGAGATGTTGATGATGGCCTCGGAATTGGAGGAGTTGGGCGAGCCGTTGGCCGGGCTGACGCCGGCGCTCAGTTGCACCAGATCGTAGACGTTGCGCGAAAAGAGCGGAACGCGATCGATGGTTTCGGCGCCGATCAGCTGACCGACCGTCGAGTTGTTGGTGTCAATGATCTCCGCGCTGCTTGAAACGGTCACTACCTCGTTGATGCTTCCCACCTGCAGCGCGATGTTGAGGGCGGTGACCTGGTCGACGCTGACCGTGACGTTATCCTGGGCGACAGCCTCAAAGCCCTTCGAACTGGCCGTAACCCGATAGCTGCCCGGGTTGAGGGAGACGAAGGAATAGAATCCGGCCCCGGTGCTCACCGTCGACTGGGAGACTCCGGTGGCGTGGTCGAGCGCGGTCACCCTGGCCCCTGGTACGACGGCGCCGGTGGGGTCGGTGACGGTGCCGTTGATGCCGCCGCGGCCGGCCTGGGCCCAGGCGGCTGTTCCGGCCGCCAGGAGAAGCATCCAGATACAGAGGAAAATGCGCAGGAACGAGGTAGTTGCTTTGGTGTTCATTTTGGCCATCTCCAATCAAATTGTTGACATTCAAACGATTGAATAGTAAAAAGCAAATTTAGGAGCAAATTTTTCGGGTGTCAAGGGAAAAATCGGAAGGCTTAGTTTTTGTGTAGTTTGTCGCTTCTCAGTATTGGACATCGCGGCGGCCATGGGCCTCTGGAACACCCTGGTTGTGGGGGATGGGCGGTTTTGCCTCTCGGCGCCCTGCCGGACGCGCCAGCCACCACGGGAAGTTGCGGGCAGGGCAGCTGTGGCAGAATAGCGCAAAGCCACCGTGCCCTGGAGACAAAAGGCAGCAACGCGCGGGAGGAAGAGAGTTGGCACAACGCAGATCCGGTCATGTGACCTTGCTGGATGTTGCCCGCGCCTGCGGGTTCTCGGTGTCCACGGTATCGATAGTGCTCAGCGAGGCGCCTCTTTCACAGAATGTCGCGGAGAAGACACGGCAGCAGATCCGGGCCATGGCCCAGCAGCTTGGGTACCATCCCGACGCGTTTGCACGGTCCTTGCGGCGGCGGCGCAGCCAGACCATCGGAGTGCTGGCCTACGATCTTTCCGATCCTTACTGCATCCCCATCGTGCGGGGGATCCAGGCGGGTTTGCAGCCGGCCAGCTACCTGCCGCTGCTGATGGACGCACAGACCGAGCGGGGACGGTTCGACAGCTATCTGGAGATGATTCTGGAGCGGCGCGCGGAAGGTGTGATCGTGATCGCCAGCTGGGTGTTCGATGAAACCAACCTGCTGAGCGACGTCGAGAAGAACAACGTTCCCATTGTGATCGTAAGCCGCGATCTAACCGAACGCGGGGTGAGCTCGGTGCTGGTGGACAACGAAGCGGGAGGCGCAATGGCCATGCGCCACCTGCATGAACTCGGACATCGCAGGATCGCGGTGATCCGTGGACCGGAAGAGCTGTTTGACAGTGCGCCCCGCTGGGCCGGGGTGCAGGGTGCGGCGGCGGCAGCCGGCATCCAACTGGATCCGCGCCTGGTGTTCCAACTGCCAAGCCTGGCGGACCCTGCCTCAGGCTTTGAGGGCGGACTGGATTGCGCGCGGCGGATGCTGGCGTCGGGCCGCGCATTCACCGCCGTGCTTGCGTTCGACGATTTGACGGCGCTGGGCGTGGTGCGAGGCCTGATGGGCGCCGGGTTGCGGGTGCCTGAGGATTGCTCAGTGCTGGGCTTTGACGACGTGCTGCCGGCGGCAGTGGCGACGCCGGGGATTACCACCATCCGCCAGCCGCTGCGGGAGATGGGACTGCTGGCGGCGGAATGGGTGGTAGAGGCGATCGAGGCGCGCGAGCATAGACGAGAGCAGACAGCGCGTTTACATCGGGCGCCGCCGGAACTGGTGGTGCGGATGTCCTCAGCCGGCCCGGCAGGAAGGACGAAGCGAGTTGGAGGGCGGCGTGACGAGGGGACTTGACAGGACGTTCAAATTGGGAGATATTCCCAATGTTCAAACGATTGAATCTGGATTCCTCCGCGGAGATTCCATCCATTGTCAGAGTGATGCACAAACCCGGGTAGACAATCCCAGCCTGGTTCGAACAAGAGGTACAGGTGCTTATGAATAAAAGGATGCTGATTTGCTTTCCGCTTTTTTTGGCGCTGCCGCCGATTCTTCCGGCGGGAATCGTAACGCCTTTGCGCGAAGGGTGGCAGTTACAATCGGCCTGCAAGCTGCAGGCCACGGGCGACTCGATTGCCACGGATGGATTTCAGGCGGACGGCTGGTTGAAAACGGCCGTGCCCAGCACCGTGCTGGCTGCGCAGGCCGCCGCGGGCGCGGTTCCCGATCCTTATTACGGCATGAACCTGCGCCAGATTTTGGGCACGACTTATCCGATCGGCCACATTTTTGCGAACATGCCGATGGCGCAGGACAGCCCATACCGGTGCGGCTGGTGGTATCGCACGGAGTTTACGGCGCCGGCTGCAGCGCATGAAGGCGAGCGCCAGTGGGTGCACTTTGGGGGCATCAACTACCGGGGCGACGTGTGGCTGAACGGGCACAAGATCGCGGATACAACGAAGGTTGCGGGCGCCTATCGCACGTATGACTTCGATGTTACTGAGTTTCTGAAGCCCGGTAAGTCGAATGTGCTGGCGGTGGAGACCTTTGCGCCCACGGAAAAGGATCTGGGCATCAATTGGGTGGATTGGAATCCCTGTCCGCCGGATAAGGATATGGGTTTGTGGGGCGCCGTCGATCTGGTCACCACTGGCGCGGTGACTTTGCGTTCGCCGCTGGCGGTGACGCACTTCCATGACAGCACGCTCAGTTCCGCGGAGCTGACGGTTTACGCCGAGTTGCACAACGGCAGCGATCGCGCGGTAAAGGGCGTGGTTGAGGGTACAGCGGCCGGAGTGAAGTTTGAGCAGCCGGTGGAGCTGGCGGCGCATGAGGACCGGAGCGTTGCATTCACGCCGGAGCAGTTTCCGCAACTGCGCATTCGCGATCCCAAGCCGTGGTGGCCGCACCAGATGGGGGAGCCGCATCTGGAGCGCCTGACGATGAGCTTTCGAGCGCCAGGCCAACTGGCGGATGAGCAGAGCGTGGAGTTCGGAATTCGCGAGATTACCTCTGAGCTTACGGTGAACGGAAGCCGGCTGTTTCGGGTGAATGGGAAGCCGATCTTGATTCGCGGCGGTGGGTGGTCGCAGGATATGCTGTTGCGGACCGATGAGGGCCGGTTGCGCGACCAGTTCCGGCTGGTGCGGGATATGAATCTGAACACCATTCGCCTGGAGGGCAAGCTGGACACGGATGAGTTCTTTCATCTTGCCGATGAGCAGGGCGTCCTGGTGATGGCGGGCTGGTGCTGTTGCGATCACTGGGAGCACTGGAAGGACTGGACCGCGGAGGACCTGACGATTGCCACTGCGTCGTTGCGGGCGCAGATGCTGCGGTTGCGGCACCATGCAAGTCTGCTGGTATGGCTGAACGGCAGCGACAACGCTCCGCCGGCAGACGTGGAGCGCGCCTATCTGAATGTGGAAGCGGAGACGCATTGGCCGAACCCGGTGCTTTCGGCGGCGTCGGCGCAGGTGACTGCGGGCGGAGGCGAAAACGGGGTGAAGATGACGGGGCCGTACGATTACGTTGCGCCCAGTTACTGGTATCTGGACAAGCAAAACGGCGGGGCGTACGGATTCAACACGGAGACCAGCCCTGGACCGGCGATACCTTCGCTTGCGAGCCGGGAAAAGTTTTTGCCCGATGCGCAGGCGTGGCCTCCGACGGCGACGTGGAGTTATCACTTTGGCGGCGGGGAATTCACCAATCTGAAAGTCATGGATGCGGCGATGGCAGCCGTCTACGCGAAGCCGCAATCCGCGGCCGACTATGAGCGGGTGGCGGGGACAATGGAGTACGACTCCGAGCGCGCCATGTTCGAAGCTTACAGCAGAAACAAGTACGCGTCGACAGGGGTGATTCAATGGATGCTGAACAACGCGTGGCCCTCGATGATCTGGCACCTGTATGACTATTACCTCGATGCAGGGGCGGGATATTTCGGGACCAAGAAGGCATGCGAGCCTGTGCACATCCAGTATTCCTACGACGATCGTTCGATTGTGGTGGTGAACAGCACGTATCAGTCCATTGCCGGACTTCATGCAAGCGTGCAGGTTCACAACGTGGCGTGGAAGGAACTGTACAGCGCAGAGGCGCCGGTGGATGCGGGAGTGGACAGTTCGCAAATTGTGTTCACGGTTCCGGAGAGCCTCTACTCCGGCGCGGAAAGGATCTTCTTCATCGACTTGACTCTGACGGATGGCGCGGGCAAGGTTTTTAGCCGCAACTTCTACTGGGTGCCTGGAACGCTGACCACCTTCGATTGGCCGAGGACCGACTATACACACACGCCGGCCGCGCGCCATGAAGACCTGACCGCGCTCGCGAACCTGCCGCCAGCCAAACTGGTTGCGCATGCGGAGTTGGAGAAGACTGCGCGAGGACGGGAGTTACGCGTTGAGCTCGAGAACCCGTCCATGGCGCTTGCTTTTCAGGTCAGCGCCGCGGTGCGCACACAGTCCGGCGGACTGATTGCTCCGGTAATCTGGTCGGACAACTGGATTGAGCTTGTTCCGGGAGAGAAACGCGTGCTGACCGCGCTGTTGCCGGAAAGCGGCGCTGGCGCGCCCGTCGTGCAGATCGAAGGCTGGAACATCGCCCCGGAAACCATCACACCCAATGCTGCCATTGCGGCACACTGAGGATACGCGTGGCAGACGCTCAAGGAAACGCGCAACCAAGAGCCATCGGCCTCCATCGCACGCTCGGCCTGTGGAACCTCATCATCATCGGCATGGTCATTATCCAGCCGACGGCGCCCATGGGGATCTACGGCGTCATCAGCAACAAGGCCCATGGCCATGTGGTTACCACCATCCTCATCGCCATGGTCGCCATGCTGTTTACGGCCATAAGCTATGGCCGCATGGCGCGCGTCTATCCCAGCGCCGGGTCAGCTTACACATACGTCGGCCAGGAGATGCACTCGGCCGCCGGCTATATTGTCGGCTGGGGCATGGTGATGGACTATCTGATCAACCCGCTCATCTGTACGGCCTTCTGCGCCAAGGCCGCCATGAATATCCTCCCCGGCCTCTCCTTCTACGTCTGGATTCTCTTCTTTGCGGCTCTCTTCAGCTGGTTGAACCTGCGCGGCATCAAGACCTCGGCCCAGTTGAATGAGGCCCTGTGCGCCGGCATGGTGGTTGTTGTCCTCCTGTTCCTGGGTTGCGTCATCCGCGCGGTGCTGCACATTCACCACGACCCGGGATTCTTTACCCATCCCTTTTACGAGCCAGGCAGCTTCCACCCGTCGAGCGTCTTTGCCGGCACATCGGTGGCCGTGCTCACCTACATCGGCTTCGATGCCGTCTCCACGTTCTCTGAGGAGGTTCGGAATCCGCGCCGCAACATTATGCTGGCCACGGTTCTGGTGTGCCTGATCACCGGCGTCCTCTCCGGGATGGAAGTCTATGCGGCGCAACTGATATGGGGATCGAAGCCCTTCCCCAGCGATCAGGTCGAGTCGGCCTTTGCCATGGTCTCGCGTCAGGCCGGCGGCGCGATTCTCTTCCAGATCATCAACTTCACGCTGCTGATCGCCAACATGGGCTCAGGAATGGGTTCGCAACTGGCCGCCGGACGACTCCTCTACGGCATGGGACGGGGCAACGCGCTGCCCAAATCGTTTTTCGGCGTCATCGAGCCCAAACGCCGCATTCCGCGCAACAATATCCTGGCTGTGGGAGCCTTTGCGCTGGTCGGAGCCGGTCTGCTGGAGTTCTTCTCAAACAAGCTGGGCGGAGGCGCCTACGAGATCGGCGCCGAGTGTCTCAACTTCGGCGCCTTTGTCGCCTTCATGGGCGTCAATGCCGCCGCCTTCGTCCACCATTGGCGGCATGAGAAGAGACGGAATCTGGGCGGCTACATCGTGCCCACTCTGGGCTTCGTGATCTGCTTTTTCATCTGGAGACATCTCAGCTTCCCGGCGCAGGTGCTGGGCTTCACCTGGATGGGCGCAGGCATCCTTTACGGGGCGATTCGCACCCGCGGCTTCCGTTCCGAACTAGTCACCTTTGAGGTTCCTTCAGACGTGGCGTAACAGGCCGGGCGCCTCATCATTGCCGCGCCGCTTCCTTGCCGCCGCGCATGCGAAGAATCGCATTCCGCGTAACAGCGTGCTGCTCATCGGCGCCATCTGCCTGGCGGGCGCACTGGTCTTCAGCGCGATGGCATCGCGTGGACCCTCTTGACAAAAGGGGGGTTCGCGGCGTAAAAAATATGACTGGCAGTCGAGATTGCCTGACAATCGTTTATGAATAGCAGTCAAGTTATTCGTTCGACCACTCCCGCCGATGCTCTTGCGCCCGGAGCGGTGCCTCGTTCGTCCGGCATTGGACGCCGTGAGCGGCGCGCCGCGGAGACGCGTGTGCGGCTGTTCCGGTGCGCGCTTCAACTCTTTGCTGAGCGGGGGTTCCCCAACGTCACCGTAGAAGACATTACCGAAGCCGCGGACGTGGGCAAGGGGACTTTCTTCAATTACTTCGAGACCAAGGATCATGTGCTGGGCGTGATGGCCGAGATTCAGCTTGGCAAGGTGAGAGAAGCGGCTTCGACGGCCAAGCAAACCAAGCGGACGGTTCATTCCGTGCTGCACCGGCTGGTGCTGTGTCTGGCCGAGGAACCCGGACGCAGTCCCAGCCTCGCTCGCGCAATGATCTCATCGTTTCTGGCCAGTGAGGGTGTTCGCGGCATGATTGAACTCCAGATGCACGAGGGCCGCAAGATGATCGCGGAGGTCGTGGCGGCGGGGCAAGAGCGTGGAGAGATCGACTCACGCCTGGACAAGGACAAGGTTGCGCTTCAACTGCAACAGGCGGTCATGGGAACGGTACTGCTGTGGTCGCTGCATGGGAAGCCAGCGCTCGCAGCGTGGATCGAAGACAGCTTTCAACAATTTTGGAGGGCGATCGCCCTCCGCGGTCAAGAGCAGGGACTATGAGATCCAGATTTTGCATCGGGGTTCTTCTTGCGCTGGCGTGCCTGATTGTTGGCCCGATCACAGGGCCGCTCACAAGTGCGATTTGCGCGGCGCAGCAATCGTCGCCGTACCGCCTGACGCTCGAGGATGCGATACAAAAGGCGCTCGAAGCCAACCTGAGCGTGCTGGCTGCCGGCACAAGGGTGGAAGAGGCCGAGGGAACACGCACGCGCCGGTTGTCGGCCGCGCTGCTTCCGCGCATCAACGCACAAACCTACGCCAATGTACAGAACCGCGACCTGCGCGCCTTCGGGCTCTCGTTGCCGGGCTTCCCGATCCCCAACGTTGTGGGACCGTTTTCGAACTACGATTTTCGTGTCTATGCGCAGCAGAATATTTTCGATCTGGAAAGTTATCGCGGGCTGAAGGCGAGCGAGCGGGCGCTCGACGCGGGCAAGATGGATTACCAGGATGCGAGGGATCTTATCGTTCGCTCGATTGCCGGGCTCTATCTGAACGCGCAGTCTGCCGCGGCGCGCGCGGATGCGGCCCAGTCGCGAGTGACGGATTCAAACACCCTGTTCAGGCTGGCCAAGGACAAGCACGACGCGGGGACGGCGACGGGCGTGGACGTGCTGCGCGCCGAGGTGCAGCTTGCGAACGACAGGCAGGCGTTGCTGGTGGCCGAGAACCAGTTGAAACAGTCGCTGCTGTCGCTTGCACGGAACCTGGGCATGAGTCCGGACACGCCTTTGGAACTGGCCGAGCCGCTCCGTTACCAGGCCCTGGCCCAGCCTGAAGCCGAGACGCTGGTGCCCGCGGCGCTGCTGACGCGCGCCGATTACCTTTCGCTTGCCAGCCAGCGGCAGAGCCTGGCGGAGCAGGAGCGCGCCAATCGAGCCCGTTTCTATCCAAAGCTGAGCATCAACGGCAACTTCGGCGAGATCGGACGGAGCATTGGCAGTGTCGCGAGCACAGGCCTGATTCAAGGCCAGATCGACTTCACGGTCTTCGATCGCGACCGCAAAGGGGAGGCGCAGGAGCTTGCCAGCCGCATGAAGCGGATCGACGATCAGATTGCCGATTTGCGGCGGGGGATCGAAGAGGATATCCGCGAAGCGCTGCTGAATCTGGATTCCGCGGCAGAGCAGGTAGCTGTTGCCAGGGAAGGGCAGGAGCTGGCGCAGCGGGAACTGGAACTTGCGCAGGATCGTTTTCAGTCGGGCACGGCCAACAATGTTGAGGTGGTTACCGCCCAGGATGAACTTGCCCGCGCGCAGGAGAACTATATTCTTGCCGTTTCCAGTCATGTGGATGCAAAGTTTGCGGTTGCTCGCGCGATGGGCGATACGGAGAAGAACATTTTGCAATTCACGGGGAATCCTTAAGCGGTTTTTCTCAGAGGGCCGCAACCCGGATTCCCGCTTGCGAGGTTCAATGCTATGAAGCGACTTATCCTTGTTCTGATCTTGTTAGGCGCGGCAGTTACTGCCGGCTTTTATCTGTACCCACGGCTGATCAAGAAGCCGGCGCCTGTGAATCAGCTCACGCTCTCCGGAAACATTGAAGCGCATGAGAGCCTGGTGAGCTTCAAGGTGCAGGGGCGGATCATCGACTTGCCGGTCGAGGAAGGCCAGCAGGTTGAGCGAGGGGCATTGCTGGCGCGCCTGGAAGACGCCGACTTCAGGCAGAAGGTGCGGATCGACGAGGCCACGGTTCGCGTGCGCGAGTCCGATCTTTCGCTCACGCTGGCGGGAACACGGGAGCAGGAAGTGAGGGCGTCGCAGCAATCCATGATCGATGCGCAGGCCGATCTGGAAGAGAAGAAGCTGGACAACGATCGCGCGCAGCGCCTATACAGCAAAGACGAGATATCCGCGCAGGACCGCGACTTGGCGGCAACCGCCCTGAAGCGCGCAGAGGCGGTTTTCAAGGCAGCGCAACAGCGTTACAACGAGGCTGTAGAGGGCAGCCGGAAGGAAGATATTGCGATTGCGCGCGCGAATCTGAACGAGGCCAACGCAAATCTCGGTTTGAGCCGAGTGAATCTGGGTTACACGAATCTGCGCGCGCCTTCCAGCGGCGTGATCACGGTGCGTCAGGCGGAGTTGGGAGAGGTGGTCGCCCCGGGGTCTCCGGTGGTCACGCTTGCCGACCTGGATCACATCTGGCTGCGGGCTTATATCGCGGAGAACGATCTGGGCAGCATTCACTGGGGCCAGGACGCAGCCGTCACCACAGATACCTATCCGGGCAAACAGTACCATGGGCGCATTTCGTTTATCTCATCGAATGCTGAATTCACGCCCAAGAGTATTCAGACCTACAAAGAGCGGGTCACGCTGGTCTACCGGATCAAGATCGATATCGACAATCCCAATCACGAGCTAAAGCCCGGCATGCCCGCCGATGCTCACATTGATCTGGCCGCGGCCAGGCCGGAGGCACAGACCTCGGGATCTGCGCCGGCCAAGCGATGACGGAGCAGCTCCAATCCGCGAACAGGTCCGCTATCAAGGCCGAAGGGCTGACGAAGAGTTTTCCGGGCGTGCGCGCTGTGGAAGCGCTGAGCTTTGATGTGCGCGCCGGGGAGATCTTTGGCCTGGTCGGTCCCGACGGGGCAGGGAAGACGACCACGCTGCGGATGCTCGCGGGCGTCATGCCGCCCGATGCAGGCAAAGCCACGGTTGCCGCCTTCGATGTGGTCCGCGATCCGGAGGGCGCCAAGCACGCTCTCAGTTATATGCCGCAGCGTTTCGGTCTTTACGACGACCTCACCGTGGATGAAAACATCCGTTTCTACGCCGACCTGTTCGGAGTGAGGCGGGCTGAGCGTGAAGAGCGTTCCACAGAACTGCTGAAGGCAGCGGGGATGAGCGAATTCCGGAAGCGGCTGGCAGGGAAGCTTTCCGGCGGCATGAAGCAGAAACTGGGCCTGGTCTGTGCGCTCATTCATCGCCCCAAGGTGATCCTGTTGGATGAGCCGACCACTGGTGTCGATCCCATCTCTCGCCGCGACTTCTGGCGCATACTCTATGAGCTCATCGCGGAGGGCGTGGCGATCCTCATCACGACTGCTTACCTTGACGAAGCCGAGCGCTGCCATCGCGTGGCGCTGCTCAATCAGGGCAAGCTGCTGTTTTGCGACACGCCGGCGAACCTCAAGGCCAGGATAGGCAAAGACGTATTGTCCGTGATCGCGCCGGAGCCACGCAGATTGCGCAGTGCACTCGAGCACGCGGACGGAATCTCAAGCCTTGTGCTGACCGGCGACGGGCTGCACGTAGTCGTTGACGATGCGGCCCGGCGCATTCCGGAGTTTGAGGCCCGCCTGAAGAGCGCGAACGTGCCCTTCGACGCGATTCATCAGGTAGCGCCAACGATCGAGGACCTGTTTGTGGATGCGGTGGCGGGTGGAGCATCGTCCCATGCCTGAACAAGAGACTTCAGTCGCGGTGGAGAACCTGGTGAAGCGATTCGGCGATTTTGTGGCCGTGGACCGGATCAATCTTGATATACGCAAAGGTGAGGTCTTCGGCTTTCTCGGACCGAACGGAGCCGGCAAGTCCACCACCATTCGCATGCTCTGCGGTCTGCTGAAGCCAACCTCGGGCCGGGCGCGGGTTGCGGGATACGATGTGGCCCGTGAGCCCGAAGCCGTGCGCCAGAACATCGGCTACATGTCGCAGAAGTTTTCTCTCTATAACGATTTGAAGGTGATCGAAAACATAAGGCTATTCGCCGGCCTTTATAGCGTGACTCCCGGCAAGCTCAAGGAACGGATTGAATGGGCACTGGCGATGGCGAACCTCAAGGGCCGGGAGAACCTCATCACCGGGACTCTTCCCGGCGGATGGAAACAGCGGCTGGCGCTGGGCTGCGCGGTGCTGCACAAGCCGCCGATCATCTTTCTGGACGAGCCCACTTCCGGCGTCGACCCCATTTCGCGGCGCCAGTTCTGGGATCTCATTCACCAGATGGCGGAAGAGGGCGTTACTGTTTTTGTGACCACGCATTACATGGAGGAGGCTGAATACTGCAACCGCCTGGCGCTGATTTTTCGCGGGAAGATCGTAGCTCTCGGCACGCCCTCCGAGTTGAAGCGTGACGCGATGAAAGGAGAACTTCTTCTGATCGAGTGTGAGCCGCTCGGCAGTGCGGTGGAAGCGCTGCAATCGGCTCCGGACGTGATGGATGCCGCGGTATTCGGAAACGCTCTGCACCTGGTTGTTCCGGATGCCGATGCCGCCGTGCCGCGGATGGAGAAATATCTGGCGAATCACGGAATCGTCGTTAGCCGCATCGAGAAGATACGCCCCAGCCTGGAAGATGTTTTCGTCTCTCTCACCACAGCGCGCGATGCGGGAGAGGAGCGCACGGCATGAGTTTCACGCGCCTGCTGGCCGTGGCCAGGAAAGAGGTCATTCAGATTCTGCGCGATTCGCGCAGCCTGGCCATTGTGGTCATCATGCCGGTGACTCTGATGCTGCTGTTCGGTTACGGCGTCAATCTGGATCTGAAGGGGTTGCCGGTTTATGTGTACGACCGCGACGGCAGCCAGCAGAGCCAGGACCTGCTGAAGCGCTTCCAGGCCAGCGAATATTTCCATGTGGTGCGCGTGGTGAACGACTATCCCGCAATAACGCGGGCGCTGGACGACGGGCACGCCAAGATGGGGATCGTCATTCCGTGGGATTTTTCTTCGCAACTGGGCCAGGGCGGCCCCGTCCAGGTTCAGGCGCTCGTCGATGGCACCGACGACAACACGGCCAATGTGCTCATCGGCTATGCCCAGGCGGTGGTTCAGGGCTATTCAACGGAAATTCAACTCAACTGGCTTCGCGGCCGCGGCCAGTCGATCCAGCCCGCGCTGGTGAGCGTGGAAACCCGCACCTGGTACAACGAGGATCTGGAGAGCAGCGCGTTCATCGTTCCTGGCGTGCTTGCCCTGGTCATGTCGGTGATCGGCGCGTTTCTCACTTCTCTGACTATCGCACGGGAGTGGGAGCGCGGATCGATGGAACAGTTGATTTCAACGCCCGTGAGCGCGATGGAGATCATGCTGGGCAAACTGGCGCCCTATTTTGTTCTCGGGATGTTCGACGTCATTGTCTGCGCCGTGATCGCGATCTACTGGTTCCAAGTACCGTTTCGCGGCTCATATATAACGCTGCTTGTCAGTTCCGCGTTGTTCCTGATGGTCGTGCTTTCGCTCGGATTCTTCATTTCCGTGCTCGCAAAGAACCAGTTTGCCGCATGCCAGATCGCGCTGCTGGTCACCTTCCTTCCAGCTTTCCTGCTGTCTGGATTCCTGTTTTCGATCGAGCAAATGCCAGTAGCTCTGCGGTGGATCACCAGCGTTGTGCCGGCGCGGTACTATGTCTCATTGCTGAAGAAGATATTCCTCAAGGGGACTCCCACGGCTATGCTCTACGCCGATTTGATACCGCTGACTGTGTTTGCACTTGTGCTTGCGTTGCTGGCTACCCGCTCATTCCACAAGAGGCTGGAGTAAAGGAGAGAACGTATGCTGGGGCGCCTGAAGCAGATGTTGATCAAGGAATTCATCCAGGTCTTCCGCGACAAACGGACGCGGTTTCTGCTGTTCGGGCCGCCGATCATTCAGATGCTGGTGTTTGGATACGCGGCCACCTTCGAGATCCATTACGTTCCGACCGTTGTGCTGGATATGGATCACAGCCAGGAGAGCCGTGAACTGATCTCGCGCTTTACATCGAGCCCTTATTTCGACGTGCAGCGGCAACTGACCGACTCGCGCCAAATACACGATCTCATCGATCAGGGAAAGGCTACGGTGGGTCTGGAGATCGATGCCGGTTTTGCCCAGAAGCTGCGCGGGGGCCAGACGGCGCCGCTGCAAGTGATTGTGGACGCGACCAACTCCAACACGGCCCTGATCGCCTCCAGTTACATTACGCAGATTGCGCTTGGCTTTGCGCATGACTACCAGCAGGACCGTATCTACCGGATTGCGCCGCAAATGATCGACGCGATTCCTTCGGTCGAGCTGGAACAACGGCCGTGGTACAACCCGGACCTGAGTAGCCGGTGGTTCTTTGTGCCGGGAGTGATCGGCAGCCTGACCCTGGTGCTGGTAATCACTGTAACGGCCTTTGGGGTGGTTCGCGAGCGGGAGATCGGCACTCTGGAGCAGATCATGGTGACGCCCATCCGCCCGGCCGAGTTCATTCTCGGCAAGACAGTGCCCGCCTTCCTGATTGGCCTGTTCGACGTAACGCTGATTGCGACTGTCGGGACGTTTTGGTTCAAGATTCCATTTCGCGGTAACATTCTGGTATTGCTGACGGGCTCGGTGCTTTTCATTCTGTGCATGCTGGGTGTGGGGCTGCTCATTTCAACGGTTTCCAAGACGCAACAGCAGGCCATGGTGACAGCCTTCTTCTTTATCATGCCGGCCATCAGTTTCTCAGGGTTCGGGTTCCCCATCAGCACCATGCCGCAGTGGATGCAATATTTCAGCTATGCGATCCCATTACGCTATTTCCTGATCGTGCTCCGCGGCACTTATCTGAAAGGCGTGGGGATGGACATTCTGTGGCCGCAGATGGCAGCCATGGCAGGCCTCGGACTGAGCCTGCTGACGTTCGCCATACTCCGCTTCCACAAGGCGCTTGACTGAGATTCGGGCGATGGACCGGCTCATCCAAGCCACAAAGGTTCGAGGCGGGCACTCGAAATGTCCTATATGTTGAGACGCCGTAGCGCAAAACGAGACGAGGGAGTTTCAATTGCGATGCGGCATCAAAAAAGCCCTCCCTTCGTCCGTTTCGGCGCACGTCCTGAATATTGCACCTGCGAGGGTGGCTGAGGGCCATCGACCGGGCAAGCAATTCTCAAATGTTAAGGCCTCCCCGGCACAGCGCAAGAATCCAGGCCAGGTTAGACGGGTGGAGCGGGTTGTTCCGCCTATTCATTCCATTGGGCTTACCGGAGGGATTGCAGGCCCCCTCCAGTGACCGTGCGAAGAGGGCAGGGAGTTCGGCGCAAAAAAGCGCCAATGGCCGCACACACGCAGCCAGCCGTGCAGGTCAGGGGTTACAATCACAGGTTCCAGCAGTTTCGACCTCATGGATGTTACTTTAACTTTTGGCCGCGTTTGGGCCGATATCGATGAGCCGAACCGGCGGACCGGACCGCACCCTCCAGCGGATGCGGGATCCGCGCCATGGCTGGCAGGACGAGTGGCAGGAAGAGATTGGGAGCTCGGTTTCTTATGATGGAATTCCACATTTCGGGGAATGCGCGTGAACGGTACCAGTTCGCGGGGTCTCTTTTTTCGTATACGGGGAACGTCGTTTTCGCCAATATCGCCGCGTGCCGCGAGTTCGCGTACCGCATCAACCAGGTTCGCGAGGTGCAAGAGCATCCCGAGCGGGCGATTCATGCCGGGGCGCTTTACGCCATGGGCGTGATCGACGAGGCCAGCCACATACTGATAGAGTGCTTCCGCGAGCAGTTCGACGCCAAGGTGATGACCGACGCCCTCGCCTGGTTTTCCTCGTCGGTGGGCGCCGAGGCTCTGGACACGATGCTGCTCACTTTCGTGGAGCAGTTTCCGGGAACCAGTGTGATTCGCGGGCTGGAGACGCCCCGGCAATGGCTGGCCGGCGAAACCGACGGCACCTCCCACCGGGCCGCGGCGCTCGAGGAGCTGATGCTGCTGTGGACCGCCAACCGCAACGAAGCCTTCCAGCCGTTCGATGAGCTGTTCGAGGATAAGACCCTGGCCGAAAAGACCGTTTACCATCAGGTCACCGAACAGTTGCCCGGCTACTTTGCTACCCGGCCGCTGGTGCCGATGGAGGGCTCCGGGCCTGTCACCCTGCTGGAACTGCTGCGCGCCCCGGCCTTGCGCTCTCCGCGCTCGCTCAGCGAGCAGCTCGCCCTCATTCTCCGGCTGTGGAAGCCGCTGCTCGGCGACAGGCTGGAGCGTTTCCTGCGCATGGCCGGTGAGATTCTCAACGAAGAAGAGCTGGCCATCTGGATGCAGTTCCATCCTCCCGTCGCGGCGCAAGGGCCTTCCGTCGTCAGCCATTCCGAGGTGCCGGTCTTCGGCGATCCGGCCCGCGAGTACGAGAGGTTCAGCCAGGACACGGCCTGGATGCCCAGCGCCGTGCTGATCGCCAAGAGCACTTACGTTTGGATGGCGCAGCTGAGCAAGCAGCACGGCCGCAGAATCTCCCGCCTGGATGAGATCCCCGATGAAGAACTTGCAACGCTGGCGCGGCGCGGGCTCAATTCGCTGTGGCTGATCGGCATCTGGGAGCGGAGCCGCGCGTCGAGGACCATCAAGCAGCTCTGCGGCAACTCGGACGCCGTGGCTTCAGCCTACTCGCTGTTCAGCTATTCGATCGCCGAGGATCTGGGCGGCGAGGCAGCCTACATCAACCTGCGCGACCGCGCCTATCGGCATGGCGTCAGATTGGCCAGCGACATGGTGCCGAACCACATGGGCATCGACTCTCCCTGGGTCGTCGAGCATCCCGATTGGTTCATCTCCCGGCAGGATTCGCCCTATCCGGCCTATAGCTTCAACGGCCCCGATGTCTCCCATGATGGGCGCGTGGAACTCAAGATCGAAGACCACTACTTTACTCAGAGTGACGCAGCGGTGGTCTTTCGCCGCCGCGACCGGGCCAGCGGCGAGACGCGCTACATCTATCACGGCAACGATGGCACCAGCTTTCCCTGGAACGACACGGCGCAGCTCGACTACCTGAATCCGGCGGTGCGGGAACAGGTGATCCAGACCATCCTGCATGTGGCGCGGCTGTTTCCGGTCATCCGCTTCGATGCCGCGATGACCCTGGCCAAGCGGCACTTCCACCGGCTCTGGTTTCCCGGTCCTGGAACCAGCGGCGCCATCCCCTCCCGCGCCGAGTATGGCATGAGCCAGGCTGAATTCGACCGGTGCATGCCGCACGAATTCTGGCGGGAGGTCGTCGACCGCGTGGCCGTCGAAGTGCCCGGCACCTTGCTGCTGGCTGAGGCCTTCTGGCTGATGGAGGGCTACTTCGTCCGCACCCTGGGCATGCACCGCGTCTACAACAGCGCCTTCATGAACATGATGCGCGACGAGGAAAACGCCAAGTATCGCTCGGTCATCAAGAATACCCTGGAATTCGACCCCGACATCATGAAGCGCTACGTCAACTTCATGAGCAATCCGGACGAGCGCACCGCCATCGACCAGTTCGGCACGGGCGACAAGTGCTTCGGCGTGGCCGCGCTGATGGCTACGCTGCCCGGCCTGCCCATGTTCGGGCACGGCCAGATTGAGGGATTCACCGAGAAATACGGGATGGAGTACCAGCGGCCCCGCTACGATGAGACTCCCGACCACTGGCTGGTGGAACGCCACGAACGGGAGATCGCTCCGCTGTTGCGCCGCCGCTGGCTCTTCGCCGAAAGCAGCAATTTCCTGCTCTACGACTTCTTTCGGGACTCGGGTACGGTGGATGAGAACGTATTTGCCTACTCCAACCGCAACGGCGGCGAACGCGCCCTGGTGGTCTACAACAACCGCTACGCCACCGCGCACGGCACCATCGATTTCTCGGCGGCATACGCCGACAAGGGCGCAGGGCAGCTGCGCCAGCAGCGGCTACGGGAAGGCCTCGGGGTGACCGGCGACGCCGCCGTCACCCTCGCATTCCGAGACTCGCTCACTGGGCTTGAATACCTGCGCCGTGCGAACGATTTGTCTGAGCGCGGCCTTACTCTGGATCTGCACGCCTACCAGTGCCACGTCTTCCTGGATTGGCGCGAGCTGCGCTCCACAGCGGAAAGACCCTGGGACCGGCTGTGCGATCAGCTCAATGGGAAAGGGGTTTCCAACCTGGACGATGCGCTGGTCTACCTGGAATTGCGGCCCGTGCATGATGCACTTCGCCTGTTGCTCGATTCGGGGATCGTGCGCCAGCTCGGCGACCTGGCGGAGCATCCTCGCTCTGTTGTCGACGGCAAGGATAAAAAAATCGCGCAGGAGCGGAGAGAGTTCTTTGATCTGGCTTGGAAGCGCTGCGAGGGGTTTGTGCGCGCGGCACAGACGGCTTATCGGTCACGCGGCGGCGGAGAAGGCCGGCCGGCCGGCGCCGTCCAGCCAACTGACCCCGGATTGCTGGGCCCGGTCTTCCGTGAGCGTTTGCTTGCAGCCATGCGCATTCCCGTCATCGAGGCTGCGTTTCCGTCACCGTGGTCCGCTGCCGCCCGCCGTGTGCTCCCCAGCCCCAGCCCTCAGCTGACCGCGACGGCAATGTGGGGACCGTTGCTCGGCTGGTGCGCGCTGGAGTTGCTGGCCGAATCGATCGACTCGGAAGACCCGGAGCGCGTGGCGCTGGACCTGTTTGACCGGCTCCGCCTGCGGGAGCCGTTTGCCGAGGCCTTCGCTGCTCTCGGATTCGAGGGCGAGGAAGGCTGGCGAGTTGCAGCGCGCATCAAGGTTGTGCTGCTGACCGGAGCCGGCGCCGGCAAGGAGGAGGATGCAACTGCAGAAGGCGAGTCCGCGGTTATTATCGAAACGCCGGCGGCGGTTGCGGAAGCTCCTGCAGACGTGCTGGAGACGGCTGCTCGTGAAGCTGCGCCGGCGGTTCCGGCTCCAGATTCAGGCAAAGCGGTTTCAAGCGAACCGGCAGCGGTTGAAGTCGAGAGAGTTGCACTCTCCCCGGCCTTGTGGCGTGATCCGGATGTGCGCTGGCTGACAGGCATGCATGAGGCACAAGGGCATGCCTACCTTGTTCGTGAGCGGTATGAGGAGCTGCTTTGGTGGCTGCTTATGCCGTCGCTGCTCCGCCTGGCGGGCGATACAGTCTTGAACCGCGCTGCGATAGCGCAGATGAACGAGATCGTCAGAGACGCTCTGGCGACGGCCGAGGCTGCCAGCTATCGCATTGATGCGCTGCTTGGTGGACCCTCCGGCTCAGATGGCGGCCAGCCGACTGAACCAGAGGCCGAACGCCAATCGCTTGAACCGGAACAGACGGAAGCAGACGGAAGGGAGACTAACCAAGCGGCGGTCGAATCACCGGAGGCAACCGCGGTCGATCAAGCCGGGCAGGACGAGTAGGGAGGGGTGCAGGGTGAGTCTGCTGCCTTTACGCGCCCAGCGCCCCTTTGCTCCGCTTCCACGCCCTATGCGAGGTTCTGTTCCGCTTCGGACATATTCATAGGAGTCCCTTGTACTCGCCCAAATTCAACCAGATCGCCGACCGCTCCATCCTTATCGAAGCCATGCAGGCTTACTCCTTCGCCATTCTCTTCGGTCCACAATCGGGCCCGCAGTCTCCAGCTCTTCTGGTCGCCACCCACCTCCCGCTCGTGGTCAAAGACGAGGGCCCACACGGCCTGCTCGAAGGCCACTTCGCCAAGGCCAATCGTCACTGGCAAGCTCTCGCCGGACGCGAAGCCCTCGTCGTCTTCTCCGGCCCTCACAGCTACGTTTCGCCCACGCTCTATGCCGATCAGCTCTCCGTTCCCACCTGGAACTACATCGTCGTCCATGCCTATGGAACCCTTGAACTGGTCGAAGGCGAAGCCGGCAAGGATGCACTGCTCGCCGGCCTGATCCAGGCCAACGAACCAGCCTTCGCCGAACAATGGCGCACCACGCCCGAGGGCTTCCGCCGCACCATGCTGGCCGGCATTGTCGGCTTTCGCATCCCCATCGCTCGCATCGAAGGCAAATTCAAGATCAGCCAGAACCGCGACCCCCAGGAGCGTCGCAACGTCTACGCCGCCCACGCCGCCGGAACGGCAGACCAACAGGCACTGGCCAGATGGATGGCACGGCTCAACGGATAGGTCACCGGCTGGCCTCGCATTGGCTGGGTCGGCGTATCTTGCCTGCCGGGGGACTTACGTACGGCATATTGTGGGATGGTGTAGAGTTCTAAGGTTGACCTGATGCCGTCGCCCGCTCATCGCTTCACTTTAGCCAGGAGCATGCATATGCGCAGACTTCTCCTTGTTTCTTGCCTCCTGTTGGCAGCCCCGGTTATGCTCGCCGCCCAGTCCTCCACGCAATCCAACTGGAAAGCGAAAGTTGCCGGCGCCATGCCGTTGCTCGGCCACCGGAACTGGATTCTTATTGTCGATTCTGCCTATCCGCTTCAGGCTTCTCCTGGGATTGAGACCATCGAAACGGATGCCAATCAATTGGAAGTCGTTCGATACGTTCTGGGCGCCATCAACAACTCGATTCACGTACGGCCGGTCATCTCGATGGACGCGGAACTGCCCTTCGTCCCCGAAGAAGATGCATCGGGCGCCTCAGCCTATCGGGCTGAGATCACTGATCTTCTCCGCAACTACCCCGTCGCGTCCCTGCCGCATGACAAAGTCATCGCCAATATCGACGAGGCCAGCAAGCTGTTCCATATTCTCGTCCTCAAAACGAACATACCGATCCCGTACACATCGGTTTTCATCCGGCTCGACTGCAAATACTGGAGCGCGGATGCCGAGAAGCGCATGCGGGCAAGGATGGCCGCAGCTGAGCAGCCTGCCCGTTGAACCAAGGGACGGCAACCGTGCAATCGAGGGGGTCAAGGGGTACGATTTGTCCCAACCGCCTGGGACCCGTAGAATCACTAGAGGGCCGACGGCGACGCTGCCCGGAGCGGCACCAGGTACCGATGAGCGAACAAGAAGCAGAGGTTTCCAGCCAGGCGCAGGCGATTTCGCCGGCGTGGATCAGAATCGAGCGGGCGCGGCACCCCCAGCGGCCCTACCCCATGGACTTTATTGAGCGGATCTTCACGGATTTCAGCGAGATTCACGGGGATCGCGCCTTTGGCGACGACCAGGCCGTGGCGTGCGGGATGGCGCGGCTGGGCACGGATGAGGTGATGGTCATCGGCAACCGCAAGGGCGGCAGCACCAAGGAGCGGGTGCGGCGCAACTTCGGCATGCCCAATCCGGAAGGCTACCGCAAGGCGCTGCGGTCGATGAAGATCGCGGAAAAGTTCTCCAGGCCGGTGATCAGTTTTATCGATCTGCCGGGCGCTTATCCCGGCCTGGGCGCCGAAGAGCGCGGCCAGGCCGAGGCCATCGCGAGAAACATTCTGGAGATGTCGCGGCTGCGTGTGCCCACGATTTCGGTAATCACCGGGGAGGGCGGATCGGGCGGGGCGCTGGCTTTGGCAGTCAGTGACAGAGTGCTGATCCTGGAAAATGCGCTTTACTTTGTGATTACGCCAGAGTCCTGCGCAGCCATCATGTGGCGCGATGCGGCACACAAGCAGTTGGCGGCCGAGGCCATGCGTATCTCCGCGCCGGAGGTTGCCGCGCTGGGGTGTGTGGACGAGATCATCTCTGAACCGGCGGAAGGCGCGCACGCCGACCGCGAGGCAGGAACAGGGTTGGTGGGCAGTGTTCTGAAGAAGCACCTGGCCGAGCTGAAGGAGGTGCCGATCGATATTCTGGTGGCCGCGCGGCAGGAAAAGTTCCGCAACATCGCGCAGTTTTACACGGAAGGTTAGGCCGCGGCACCGTAGATCGCTGATTTCAAATGGGAATCTGATTATATCGCTGAAACTTAAAGGGCTAATCCATCCAGCAATCGCCGCCATAATATTCATCCGTCTCACTCGTGTCCATCTTATGGGAGAAAAATGCACAGCATGCTCGAAAAATGGGCAGTAAATATAGATAAGAGTGTAATTTGCGATATGAGCAACGTTGTGATAGCCTGTTTCACCGAATGGGCCACGATCGCATTTGCCCGCTCGAATCATGCTGTGAGGACAAAACTCCTTCGCGCTGTCCATCCTTGACTTCCCCGAGGAGGCGAAAGGAGAGTCCCGATGCCATTCGAACGGAGTCACACCTGCCTGCCCTTTCTTACGCCAAAGACATCTCTGCCAGAGCCCGCCGTGACCCGCCCTCAAGCGACAAGGGTCTCCGGCCTCCTGGCCATTCCCGCTCACTTCCGGTCGGCTGCGGCATGGGTCTATGGGCTCTCATTGCTCCTGTTGATAAGCGCTTTCTTCTGTTCTGTCGCAGTTGCACAGACGGCGCATTTCAGTGGCGCAGTGACGATAATGGCCGGCGCCTACGCCGAACCCTACGGCGTCGCGGTGGACGGGAGCGGTGACGTCTTCGTCGCCAATCTGGGGTACGGGACGGTGCAGGAGATTCCGGCTGGATGCACTGCATCTGCCTGTATCGTTGCGGTGGCCAGTGGCCTCTACGCGCCGGAAGGCATTGCGGTGGACGGGAGCGGAGATGTCTTCATCACCAACGGGTACGCCACGGTACAGGAGATTCCGGCTGGTTGCGGTTCCTCTGCCTGCATCAAGACGGTGGGTGGCGGCTTCAGCAACTCACTGCACAATCTGGCGGTGGACAAGAGCGGGAACGTCTACGTCGCCGATGTAAACAACAATGCGGTGAAGGTAATCCCGCCCGGCTGCACCTCTTCTTCTTGCGTCAATACGCTCGGTAGCGGCTTCGCAGAGCCCTATGGTGTCGCAGTGGACGGGAACGGGAACGTCTTCGTCGCGGATACCGACAACAGCAAGGTAAAAGAGATTTTGGCTGGCTGCACTTCCTCTGCTTGCACCATCAACACCCTGGGCAGCGGATTCGATCTCCCCATGGGCGTCGCGGTGGACAGCAGCGGGAACGTCTTCGTCGCCGATTGGTTCAATAATGCGGTGAAGGAGATTGTGGCTGCGGGTGGCTATACCGTCGTGGAGACCTTGGGCAGCGGCTTCAACGGCCCCGAAAGCGTCGCGGTGGACGGCAACGAGAACGTATTCGTCGCCGATGCCTACAACAATGCCGTGAAGGAGATCGGAACATTGTCCGGCAACTTTGGTACGGTGAACGTCGGTGCCGCTTCTCCTCAAACCATCCAGATGAACTTTACCTTTGACACGGCGGGTAAGCTGGGGAGCACGGCTGTGTTGACACAGGGCGCACCCAGTCTGGACTTTACGGATGCAGGTGGCGACACATGCTCCGCAGGCACCAGCTACAGTGCCGGAAATACCTGCATCGTCAACGTGACCTTCAAGCCGGCGCGCAGCGGTGTCCGTTACGGCGCGGCGACCCTGAACAGCACCTCCGGAGCTGTGATCGCCACTGGCTACGTCTTTGGTATCGGATCAGGGCCGCAGGTGACGTTCGGGCCCGGAATACAGAGCAGGCTGGGCGGCGGCCTCTCAGCAGCCCTTGGCTTGGCGGCCGATTCAAGCGGGGACATCTTCGTCGCCGACAACTTCCACAGCGCAGTGGAGGAGATTCCCCCTGGCTGCACCTCCTCTGCTTGCGTCAAGACGCTGGGAAGCGGATTCGACCAACCCGATGCCGTTGCGGTGGACGGCGCAGGAAACATATTCGTCGCCGACGGCATGAATAACGCGGTGAAGGAGATTCTGGCGGCAGGCGGTTACACCACCGTCAAAACCATCGCCAATAACATTCCAACTCCCAAAGGCATAGCGGTAGACGCAAGCGGGAATGTGTTCGTCTCCAACTGGAACAACCAGTTGCAGGAAATTGTCGCGGCGGGCGGTTACACCACCATCAAAACCCTGGCCAGCGGTTTCAAGTATCTCGATGGTCTGAAGGTTGACGGGAGCGGGAACGTCTTCGTTACCGACTTTTACAACAACACGGTCGACGAGATTCCGGCTGCGGGGGGTTACACCACAGTCAAAACCATTGGAGGCTCCTTTGTGTTTAATCAGCCCATGGATGTGGCGTTGGACGGGAATGGGAATGTCTTCGTCGCCAACTATGGTGCAGGTTATGCTGGTGCTGTGGAGGAGATTCCGGCGGCTGGCGGTTACACCACAGTCAACACCATCACCAGCGGCATCAGTTATCTCGACGATGTAGCGGTGGATGGGTCCGGTAACCTTTTTCTTGCGATTGGCACGGGTAACGGGACCGACATTGGCACAGTGGAGAAGTGGGACCTTGCCGATCCGCCGTCCCTCTCCTTCGCCGTGACAGGAGTAGGCTCAACCACCTACCCGCAGGGCGTCCTATTCACGAACATCGGCAACGCAACGCTGATTCTTCCTGTTCCTTCAACAGGAGACAATCCGAGCATCACGGCGAACTTTACTCTCGACAGCACCGAAGCCGGAACCTGTCCGCTCGTCAGTTCTATTTCATCAGTGCCGGAGACCCTGGCGGCTGGCGCCTCCTGCGTCTTACCGATCAGCTTTTCCCCTCTGTCACCCGGAGTTTTTATCGGCTCCCTGACGTTGACTGACAATGCACTGAATGCTCCGGCGCCGGGCTACGCGACACAGACTATTCAGTTGAGCGGGACAGGCGTCAAGACCACGCCAACGATTACCTGGGCAACGCCGCTGCCTATTCCCTATGGAACGGCGCTGAGTGCCACCCAGCTCGACGCCACCACGACGGTGCCAGGAACCTTCGTCTACTCGCCAGCAGTCGGAACTGTTTTGCCTCTGGGGGGGAGCATCCTCTCGGTCACCTTCACGCCCACGGATACTGTCGGTTACACAACAGCCACAGCTTCCGTCACACTGACGGTGTTTGCCTCCTCGGGAACAATCAACATCGGCAGCAGCGCGAGCACGGCAACTTCTCTGCCGTTCACCTTCGCCACTGCCGCCACGCTGGGCAGCATCAATGTGGTGACGCAAGGCCCAACGGGGTGGGACTTCACGAATGCCGGCTCGGGAACCTGTACGGTAGGAACGAACTATGCCGCAGGCGCTACCTGCACGGTCAATGTCAACTTTACACCCAGGTTCGCCGGGTTCCGGTACGGCGCGGCGATACTGGAAGACGGTTCGGGAAACGTCCTGGCAACCGACTACGTCTCCGGGGTCGGTTCGGGGCCTGAGGTGAACTTCTGGCCCGGCAGCGAGAGACTGGTAGGCAACGGCATGAGTAATCCCTGGGCAGTGGCCGCGGATGGGAACGGCAACCTCTATATTGCCGATTCCGGCAATAACCGGGTGCTGAAGGAGACTCTGGCATGGTTGACTGGCATTTACACCCAGAGCGTGGTGCCCACCAGCACTCTGAGTAATCCGCAGGGAGTTGCAGTGGATGGCAGCGGCAACGTTTATATCGCCGATTTCGGCAACAACCGGGTGCTGAAAGAGACGCTCTCGGGGACCACTTATACCGAGAGCACCGTGGGCAGCGGCCTGTCGTACCCCTCTTCGGTCGCAGTGGATGGGAGCGGTAACGTCTATATTCTTGACACTTCCCCAACGGAAACCCCGGAGATTTTGATGGAGACACTCTCGGGGGGCAGCTACATCAAGAGTCAGTTGTACACGCAGTACGGCTTCTACCTTACTGGAATTGCCGTGGATGGGAACGGCAGTGTCTATTTCTCGAAGACTTTGGAAGACGGGATGACGGGCACCGGCGGGGTGTTCAAACTGACGCCATCGAGCAGCGGGTATACAACGAGCACGGTGGACAACACCCTGAATGCCGTTGCAGTGGCTGTGGATGGGATTAGCAATGTTTACACCATCGACCAGGGCACGTATGGTCCTTATTCGGTGATCGAGGAGACTCCTTCAAGCGGCTATAACGAGAACTTTTTGCCGATCTATGCCGCCCTAGTCAACCCCTCCGGTGTCGCTGCGGATGGGTTTGGCGATGTCTACATCACGGATGCCGGCGGTAGCCTGCTGTTGAAGCAGGATTTTTTTGACACGCCAAGCCTGAGCTTCGCGACGACGAAAGTTGGCTCGACCAGCAGCGACAGTCCGCAGACGATCACCTTCGAGAACGCCGGCAATGCCACGCTGACTTTCCCGATTCCCAATTCCGGGAACAACCCTTCCATCAGTACGAACTTCACTCTCGACAGCAGCGACGCGGGGACTTGCCCGCTGATTAGCTCTGGTTCCTCGAAAGCGGCGACGCTGGCAGCCGGCGCTTCCTGCACGTTGCCCATCAGCTTCTCCCCGACGACGGTGGGTACTATCATCGGCTTCCTGACCTTGACGGACAATGCGCGGAACGCGGGTGCTCCCGACTACGCAACGCAGGGCATCCCGTTGATCGGCACGGGCACTCAGGGCACGCCAACGATTACCTGGGCAACGCCTGCGCCGATCCCCTATGGAACCACTCTCGGCGGCATTCTTGATGCAACGGCACAGAGCGGATCCAAACCCGTCGCCGGCAGCTTTGCCTACAGCGCGACGCCAGCAGGCGGAACGGCCGTGGCCGTGACCGCGGCAACCATCCTCGCAACCGGCAGCTACACACTCACGGCAAACTTTACGCCGACAGATACAACCGACTACACCACGGCCACAGCAACCGTTCAACTTACGGTTAACCCGGATGTGCCGGCAGCAATGATGTCTCCTACACCGGGCACTGTGCTGGCTGGTTCCACCGTGGCCTTCACGTGGTCGGCCGGCTACGGGCCGGCGGCGTATCAGCTCTATCTGGGCACCACCGGAGTGGGCTCGCACAACCTCTATGAATCGGGTGCAACGAAGGCTACCACTGTGACCGTAAGCG
>Ga0181527_1000471_pt1 | contig 46396 bp, 40 predicted proteins | sample PEATcosm2014_Bin_30_FD_119762 | JGI IMG/M metagenome (GOLD analysis project Ga0181527, IMG submission 119762) | Peatland microbial communities from MTU Mesocosm Facility, Houghton, MI, USA - PEATcosm2014_Bin06_60_metaG | ecosystem: Environmental > Terrestrial > Soil > Wetlands > Peat | place...
CTGAAAAATGCGACCATGTACTACATGTCGCACTTCGATGGCCGCTGCGCGACGGTGGAAAGCGATGACATCGCCGGTGTGAGCTTCATATACCCACAAAGCGGCACGCCGGCTCCGACGGCGTCACGGACCAAGACGAGCACACCGACCCGGACTCGAACGCGGACGCCGACTGCGACCCAAACCTTCACCCCGGCGCAAACTCCGACACCGCCGCTTCCCGCCGCGACACCAACAGTAGATGTCACTCCACTTGCGGTGAGTGGCCGGATTCAGTACTACAGCAACAGCCTGCCGGTGAGTGCGGCGACGGTCGAGCTGCAGGGTTCGAGCCCGGCTGCCGTGCCCACCGAGGCCGACGGGCAGTTCGCCTTCGCGGATCTCGCACGAGGCGATTGGCAGGTGCAACCTGTCAAGGCTGGAGATTTCGGCGGGGCGGTCGACATCATGGATGCCGCGTGCATTCTGGAAGCGGCGGACGGCCTGCGCAGCCTGAGCGGCCCGGCAGCGATCGCGTGCGACCTTTCCGGGGACGGCAAGGTGACGATTCTCGACGCCGTCCTGCTCCTGCAGTATGTGGTCGGGGTGACGCCGCGGTTCCCGGTCGCGGCGCAGTGCGGCTCGGACTGGGCTTTCGTACCTGTTGCGGCGACCGTGCCGGGGCAGTTGGTGCAGCCGCCGCAGATCAGCGGCGGCGCTTGTCAGCCCGGCACGATCGCTTTCCAGCCGCTCAGTGAGCCGGTGGCCGATCAAGACTTCTCGGCAGTATTGTTCGGGGACTGTTCCGGCAGGTGGCAACCCCCCGGGACCGGCGCCACGAGCAGCACTTTGAAACAGATCACCGACCGGATAGGACTCGGGCGCGGCCGGATGGTTCCCAGAACCAATCACCTGCGAGTTCCGCTGTACGTCAATACGGGTGCGCCGTTCCACGTTCTGGACGTGCAGCTGAGTCTAGACGACGAACGGCTGCAACTTATAGGGGTTCACCTGACGCCGAGCATGTCGCAGGCGGCGCTGGCCGCGAACTTGAACATCCCGGGCATGGTGCGCCTGGCGCTGGCGAGGGCTGAGCCTATCTCCGGCGGAGCGGTCGCGATGCTCGATTTCGAGCCCCTCGGCCAGGGGGGGGCCATTGCTGCAACCGTGGTGCGCGCCGTGGCCGACGGGCAGTAGCAGGGGAAAAACGCCCGTCTAGCTCTCACTGACCGGCATTCGCAATAACCCACATCAGCGGCTGCCACCGCTTCGTTTCGCGGCCTTGCGCCGGCGCCGCGGCATATGTGCGCTCGATGACGGTGTGGCGGCGCTCGGCGCGGCGTTCGACGGAGCCCGGCCGAGCAGTTGGTTCAAGTGGATCCCTGCCCAGATGGCGAACGGGAACAGCTGCGTGTCCATGCTCTCAGTGAAGGCATCGCCGAACTGATACAGCCGCCGGGCGAAGTCGCTGTAGCCGCCGACCTGACTGGCATAGAACGACTTCACCGTGATGCTGATGTCCAGTACTTGCAACGCGAGCGCGATGACGACCGCCAAACCGAGGCGTCCGAACCGCTGCCTGTACGATCGCGCTGGCGTCGCCAGCATCAGCGGGATCAGCAGGACCAGGTTCGCCTGCACCCACTCCGCCGGGATGCCCTGAGGCTCCATTGCCAGCAGCCGGTGCTTGTAGAAGATGGCCGTGCCCTTCACCCAGACCTGTGTGACCTGATGCCAGTTGGGGTCGCTCGAGATTTCGGTCAGGTGCAGGAAGCCCTTCGTCAGCGTCGCCAGCAATTGGGTGTAGGCTGGGGCAAACGGCGTCCACAGCAAGTACGTCAGGAAGAAGACGACCAGGAGTCGAAGCAGGAAAACCGCGGGGCTAATGCCCAGGCGCATCGGCGAAGCGTCCCGCCCAGAAAAGCCAGGTAGCGACAGCGATGGCGACCACCAGCGCCTGCGCAACGTAGACATGGGTTTCGTGGAAGTACTGATTGAAGAAGAGCCCGACGATGAAGAGCGTCACCACTCGCAGAAGATTGACGCCATGGATAACGCCGACACCGAGACCGGCGCCGATCATTTTGGCACGCACGCTGGTCGGAAACGCGAAGACAGCAGCCAAATAGATGATGCTCGGCACCGCACCGGAACAGGCCGGGCTGACGTCGACCACGAAGCTGCCCGACGCCAGATTGGTGCCGTTGATGCGTACCGGAAATCCGACGACTAGCCCCAGCCCGCGCAACAACAGCCAGCTCAACCACGCACTCAGCTGTGCCAACATCGCCGCGATGTCGACGCGCTTGACTATCGGGTTGTAGGTCAGGAGCGTGAAGAATAGCGCGATGAGTGCCACGAATGTGGCTACCACCCGAATCGTCAGCCAGTGGGCAGCGACCACAGCGATCAGCGACTTCAACATCGTACCCACCAGAACCCAGAACGATTCTCGATGCAGTGAAAATCGGAGTCGATTGTACGGCGCCATCTGCCAAAGTCAAATTGGCCGCGCGGTGCCATCCGTGGTATGAGGGTCGCACGAGGAGGCACGATGGATAGCAAGCGACGCAGATTCTTGGCTCTGGCTCTCGCTGGAGCGGCCCTCTGGACACTGGGTCGGGTGGCAACGGCAGAGAACGCCCCGGCTCCCTCAGCGGCCGAGCTGGTGCATCTCACCTTGAACGTCGAAGGGATGCACTGACCCTCCGGTTGCCCAGTGCGTGCACGCACTGCGCTCGAATCCGTACCGTGCGTACGGAAAGCTGAAGTCGATTTCAACAAGAAGGAAGCTTACGTGACCGCGGACAAGAAGTCGCTCGATATCCCGGCGATGCTCAAAGCGCTGGAGAAGGTCGGCTACCACGGCTCCGTGAAGAGCGGGCCGAATTGAATGCCGTGAATCGTGTTCGTGAATCGTGCTCGTAATTCAAAGACAAACTTCTTCCCGAGCACGAGCCACGACTCACGACTCACGAGCACGACTCACGAGCACGACGAAATGGCAAAGGTCATCACTCAACGGAGAGACCACATCTGGATCATCACCATCAACCGCCCGGAGCAGATGAACTGCGTCGACGGCGAGACCGCGGCGCTGCTTGAAGGCGCGTGGAAGACCTTTCGCGACGATGAGGAACTTTACGTCGCCATCCTCACCGGCGCCGGCGACACTGCCTTCTGCGCCGGCGCCGATCTGAAGAATCTGGCTTCGCTCGGACCGGCGCCCGGCTCCTCGCGCTATGCGCGCCGCCGCTTCGTTACCAACGGCCCCGGCTACATGGGGTACACGCGACAGACCGACATCTTCAAACCCATCCTGTGCGCGGTGAACGGTTATGCCTTCGCCGGCGGCCTCGAGCTGTCCTGTCTCGGTGATATGCGCATCGCCAGCGAGAACGCGGAGTTCTGGGTGGCGTGCCGCCGCTGGAACGTGCCGCTTTTGGACGGTGGGACGCAACGCCTGCCGCGGATCATCGGCCTGGGCTGGGCCATGGAGATGATCGTCCTCGGCAAGCGCGTCGATGCGCGCGAAGCGTACCGCATCGGCTTGGCCAATGAGGTGGTGCCGCGCGGCCAGGCGTTGGGCCGCTGCCTTGAGCTGGCCGGGCAGATCTGTGCCTATCCGCAGGGTGCGATCCGCACCGATAAGGAAGCGGCGCTCCGCGGTTTTGGAAGGCCGCTCGAAGAGGGCTTGCGCATCGAATGCGAGGTCGGCCAGACCGTTCTCGATGGCCACGATATCGTCGAAGGAGCAGCCGCGTTCGCCGAGCGGCGCGCGCCGAAGTTCGAGCAGGACTGATATGGCGCAGCTCACCCAAGCGGAGTTTCAGGAGGCCGTCACGTTGCTTGCGAACGAGATGGGTTTGCAGCGCTTGCGCGACCGTCTGGTGCGCCTGAACGCGTTCGTGACGCGACGCAAGGTGGCGTCGCCGCAGGCACTGGCAGACCAACTGTACCTGCTTTCGTCCGGGCTGCGGCGCCAGGTCCCCGCCACCTACGCTTTTCATGCGGTGTGGAGTGAAAGCGTGAATGCCAAGCTCGGCGAGGAGGGTGACAAGAATCTGGAGAAGTTGGCGCAGGCCGTCAATGCTTGCCTCGGACCGGACGAAGGAATCCTTGCGGACAAAGTCGCCGACCTGGATGCCGCCTTGGCCGAGTATCAGCGCGCTTTGAGCGACGCTGTCGGCCACGAGATGGCGCGCCTGGACATGTTGCTGAAAGCGGTGCCGGCTATCGCCGAGAAGTTGCGCGCCGCGCCGGCGCAGCCGGAAGCGCCACCGACAGAGGGCGCGTCGTAGCGCCGCTGCCGCGTCCCGCCCGGGGCCGTCACTCTGTGAAACGCCTTTCCGATCTCCTGCGGGGCATCCCGGCAGAGTGTATTGCGGGCGATTTCCACGTGCCGGTGCGGGCGATCGCATCGGATTCGCGTACGGTGGAGCCCGGCGACGTGTTCGTCTGTCTGCCGGGCTACCGCACCGAGGGCGGCGAGGTGCGCGCCGATCGCCACGAGTTCATCCCGATGGCGCTGGCGCGCGGAGCCAAGGCGCTGGTGGTCGAGCGCGCCGTCGTTGCCCCTGCCGGCATCACGGTCGCGCGCGTCCCCGATTGCTGGCGTGCGATTGCTGCGATGGCCTGCGAGTTCTTCGATCACCCTTCGCGGGCATTGACCATGGTCGGCGTCACCGGCACCAGCGGCAAGACCTCCACCACCTACTTCATCGAATCGGTGCTGCGCAGCGCCGGGATTGCGACCGCGCGCTTGGGGACGATCGGGTACCGCTTCGGTGACACGGTGGTGGCGGCGAACCAAACGACTCCGGAAGCCCCGGAGCTCCAGCGCCTTCTGCGCCGGGCGGTGGACGGGGGCTTCAAGGCGGTGGTGATGGAGGTTTCGTCCCATGCACTGGAGTTGCGGCGCGTCGGCGGCGTCGCCTTCGACGTGGCGGTGTTCACCAACCTCAGCCAGGACCACCTCAATTTCCATCGCGACATGCATCACTACCTGCGTGCGAAAAGCCGGCTTTTTGAAGAGCTGGAGAGCGGCGGGAAGGCGGCCACCGCCGTGGTCAATGCCGACGATGAGAACAGCACGTACATCGTCAGGATGAACCGCGCCGCGCTGCTGATGTACGGCATCAACTCGCCGGCAGACATCAGCGCCCGCGACATTGAGACGAGTTTGCGGGGCACGCGCTTCGTGGCGGCGACGCCGCTGGGGGAGCTTGCGGTGCAGGTGCCGCACGTGGGCGAGTACCACGTCGCCAATGCGCTGGCTGCCGTCGCGGTCGGCTTGGCGTTGCGGCTGGACCTGGCGGACGTGGGCGCCGGACTCGCAGCCGCGCCGCCGATCCCGGGCCGCTTCGAACGGGTGGATTGCGGGCAGGACTTCACCGTTGCGGTTGATTACGCACACAAGCCGGACGCGTTGGAGCGCCTGTTACGTAGCGCCCGCGCCCTGCGCCCGCACCGGGTGCTCACGGTGTTCGGTTGCGGCGGGGACCGCGACCGCGGCAAACGCCCGCTCATGGGTCGGCTCGCGGCTGAGCTCAGCGATCTGGTGGTCGTCACCTCGGACAACCCGCGCTCGGAGGATCCGCAGCGGATCATCGCCGAGATCGTCAGCGGGGTGCGTCAGGTTGCGGGATGGGAGACGCACGTGTTCACCGAGGTCGATCGCGCACGTGCCATCGACTTGGCCGTCGGCCTCGCCGAGCCGCACGACCTCGTGCTCATCGCCGGCAAGGGGCACGAGACCTATCAGCTGTTCGCCGACCGTCGCATTCGCTTCGACGATCGCGAACAGGCGCGCCAGGCGCTGCAGCGGCGAATGAAACTATAAGTGATAAGCCGAAGGTCCTAATGCGGGCTAGGCCGCTTTGTAGTCGTTGATGCGGTTGTACAGTGTTTTCAGGCTGATCCCCAGAACCTCGGCGGCTTTCTTTTTGTTGTCGCCGAATTCGTTCAGTGTCGCCAGGATGAGGCGCCGATCAGCTTCGGCGAGCGATACGCCCACCTTCAGCTGCAAACTCGGTCCCGAGGAATCGCTGCCACCGAAAAGCTCCGGCGGCAAACAGTTCGGACCGATCTCGTCGTCGGCGAGGATGAAGACGTGGTGCACCAGGTTTTTCAGTTCCCGCACGTTTCCCGGCCAACTGTGCGCCCGCAGTCTCTCCACCGCCGCCTTGGTGAACATCTTGTTTGTCCCCTCGGCCTTATTGAGCTGTTCGAGGAAACTCTCCGCCAGGAGCTCAATGTCTCCCCCACGTTCGCGCAACGGTGGTAAGTGGATGGGGAACACCTTCAGCCTATACAGCAGATCTTCGCGCAACTTGCCTTCGACGACCGCCTCTTCCGGCCGGCGGTTGGTCGACGCGATGACGCGCACATCGACGCTGACCGGGCGTTCGCCGCCGATGCGCAACACTGTCGCGGTCTCCAGCACCCGTAAGAGCTTCACCTGCAGCTCGACCGCCATTTCGGTGATTTCGTCGAGGAACAGCGTGCCGCCGGTGGCGCGTTCGAAGTAGCCCTTGTGCAGACGGTCGGCCCCGGTGAAGCTGCCGCGCTCGTGACCGAACATCTCACTCTCGATGAGGCTGGGGGAGACGGCACCACAGTTGAGCGGCAGGAACGGCGCTTGCCGGCGGCGGCTGAGCTCGTGCAGCGTCTGCGCCACTAGATCCTTGCCCGTACCGCTTTCACCGGTCAGCAGCACGGTCGCGTCCGTCGCCGCCACGCGGGTGATCATGTCGTAGACCTTCTGCATGGCGGGCGAGGTGCCGACCAGCAACCCGAAGTGGCCCAGCTCCCGCAGCGCGGCCCGGAGAGTACCGACCTCTTCCTTGAGTTCACGGACCCGCGCCACGTTAGCGAGCACGGTCTTGAGCCGAGCAACGTCGAGCGGCTTGGTCAAGTAGTCGGAAACACCGAGGCGTAAGGCATCGACTGCGGTATCGACGCTGGCGTGCCCGGTGATCAGAACGATCTCGGTCGACGGTGGTCCTTCCATCTCTCGGAATAAATCCATGCCGTTGCCGTCCGGAAGCTGCAGGTCGACCAGCGCCACGTCCGGCGGCCTTTTCGCGACCACCGCCCGGGCTTCCTCCAGCGTGCCGGCGACGCTAGTGGAGAAGCCTTCGCGCTCCACCAGCTCTGCCAGCGCGGATTGGAAATTCAGGTCATCTTCAAGCACGAGTGCGTGCGGCATACGTCGCTCTCACTCCTCCGGAGCCACAGGTAGGTCGATGTCGAAGCGTGTCCCCTGGCCCACCTCTGTGTGCACGGTCATCGCACCACCATGCGACTCCACCACGGACCGAGTGGTGTACAGTCCGATACCTGTCGAGTTGTCTTTCGTCGTGAAGTGCAAGGCGCCGATTTGGCTCAACAGCTCTTTAGAGATCCCGGTGCCGCGGTCCGCGATCGTCACGATCGCCCGGTCACCCTCGATACGCAGGCGGAGCGCCAACTGGCCGCCCCTTGGCATGACTTCCAGCGCGTTCACCACGACGTTGACCAGCGCTTGCTTGAGCTTCGCCGGATATCCCACGCAGAGCACCGGCTGATCCGGCACATCCTTTTGCAGGGCGACGTGCTGGACGCGCGCTTTGGGGCCCGCGAGGGCCTCGACCTCATCGAGCAGCTCCCGCAGGTCGAAGCGCTTGTAGATGTCCGGTGCCCGCCGGAGATGGCCGAGGAAGGTGTCCAGGCAGCGGTTCAGCCGCGACATTTCCTGCCGCAATGCCGCAACATAGCGTCGCTGCCGATCTCGCGTGCGCTCGGCCTCGTCTTCGGCTCGCTCCACGCTCTGGTTCAGCAACTCGAGATTGATCGCCATAGTGTTCAGCGGACCTTTGAGATCATGGGCCATGGTGGAGGAAAAATATGCCAGGCCCCGAAGTTGACTGGCGTCGAGCAGGTCGGTCTGCAAAGCCTCGATGTCGTTTGACATTACTCTAGAGTGCCGATCGGTGTGGTGTCCACTCTATCCCCACTGCCCACACCTTTGGACTCTTGCAGAGGGTGCAGGCGCCCGCAAGTCCCGGATAGCCCTAAACGCGATCTCACACGAGAATTCACCTTGACGGTCGGGATGCATGGCCGCAGTGGATCGCATACGCTACGGCATCAAGCGGAGCCTCGTGATAACGTCGCAGCGCTGGTCTTCAGCTCGTACATGCCGTGGAGGATCGACAGCGCATCGATGGGGGCGTCGAAAGGCTCGCCCCGCAGTTCGCGATAGGCCCGTTCGACATTAAACAGGAGCCGCTCAGGCTCGGTCCACTGCGCGTACGGGCCGAGATCGATGCGCTTGGCCGCCTCCAACGCTGGCAGCCCCGCCTCGTAGAAGCGTTTCGACTCGGCGTAGACGTATTGCAGATACACCTTCATCTCCTGCGGGCCTTCGACACCGCACAACGGACCGTGTCCCGGGACGATGACGTGGGGTTTGAGGGCGACTATCTGGTCGAGCCCCTCGATCCACCTTGCATACGTCCCTTCCCAGCCGATCGGCGTGCAGAGGCGAAACAGGATGTCGCCGGCGAACAGGACGCGTCGTTCGGGTACGTGCACGATGACGTCGCCGGCGGTGTGCGCCGGCCCGACGTAGATGAGCTGCACTTGGGCGCCGTCGAGGTCGAGCTCCAACGTGCGATCGAACAACGTGGTCGGCGGCGTGAGCTCGATGCCGGTGAAATCCCAGTCGCGCAACGCCCGCGCCATCGCCGCCAGCGCAGCGTCGTCGCTATTCGCCGCCGACTGAAGCATCTGCATCATTTCGGGCCGTTCTTTCTCCATGGCTGCGGCGCACAGGCGATGGCCGATGATCTCGGCTCCGGGGAAGAGCTGATTGCCCCAGCAATGATCGCCGTTGTGATGCGTGTTCACCACCCGACGTGCGGCACCTTTCCACACCCGGGCGTAGTTTTCGATGAGTTGGCGCGTGTGCGGCAGATCCCAGAAGGTGTCGACAACCAGGCCGCCGCCGCGGTTGATCAAGCCCGAGTTGCTGGTTCCGAGTCCACGGTCGGCCTGCAAGCAGGCGTATACGTCTTCGGCGATCTCACGCAGTTCCATGCGATGGGCCTCCAGTGACGATTCCCTGTTTATCAGAACGGTCCGCAGCAGTCAGCGCCGCTTCCACCGGCTCTCAGAGATAAGACGCCTCCCGTACGTTCATGCTTTAATCCCAATCATCAATCAGTTCACCACGTTGATCGGACGCCCGGAAAGGAACGCTTCGACGTTCGCCAACGTTGCGGCCATCAGCCGCCGGCGTGCCGCCAAGCTGGCCCAGGCCAAGTGCGGCGTGATGATGCAGTTGGGGGCGTGGAGCAACGGATTGTTCGGCCGCATCGGTTCCACCGCCAGGACGTCCAATCCGGCACCGGCCAGCCGGCCCGTGTGGAGCGCGTCGGCCAGCGCCTGTTCGTCGACGAGTTGGCCGCGAGCGGTATTGATGAAGAAAGCCGACGCCTTCATGCAGCTGAGCAGTTTACGATCGACGAAGTGGGCATTTTCGTCGGTCAGCGGGCAGTGCAGGCTGACGACGTCGGCGGCCGTGAAGACAGCCGGGATATCTGCCCGCGTGAACGGTTGGTATTCCGGCTCGAAGCTTGCCAAAGGATCCGCCGCGATCACGGCCATGCCGAAGGCGTGCGCGATCGTGCCCACCCGACGGCCGATGCGCCCGAATCCCACGATGCCCATGACCAGGCCCGCAAGCTCGATCGGCGGCGCTTTCCAGAAGCAGAAGTCCGGCGCCGTTATCCATTCACCCGCAGTCACGGAATTATGATGCATACTGACTTGTTGACAAAGCTCCAGCAAAAGCGCGAAGACGTGCTGAGCGACGGAATCGGTCCCGTACTCGGGCACGTTGGCTACCGGCACCCCGCGCTGCCGCGCCGCCGCGACGTCGATCATGTTGTAGCCGGTCGCCAACACCGAAACGAAGCGCAGCCGAGGCAACTGCACCAGCGTGGCAGCGGTCAGCGGCACCTTGTTGACCAACAGCACGTCGGCCTCACGGGCGCGGGGCAAAATCAGCTCCGCAGGCGTGCGATCGTACAGCCTCAGCTCACCCAACTTGGCAAGCTCCTTCCACGGGTTGTCTCCGGGATTCAGCGTATAGCCGTCGAGCACTACGATTCTCATCAAGCTTCATCTATTGAGGCACGCGCGGGTGAGTCAATGGCTCGATCAAGGTTGACCCGCAACGGTGCCTTCCTATAAGGCCTGCGGCATGAAGGCCGCCGCACTCGCCGCCCGCTGCGCTCTGGCGGGGATCGCCGCGGGTCGAGAGATCCGCGATACGGTTCAGCGCATGGCGTTGGGCGAGCGCGCCAAGACATGCACGTCGGTTCTCAAGCCGCGCAACTACGCCGTGGACGCGGCAGCGGAGGCCATAGGCATTCGACATCTCGAACGGCTGAGCAGGGCGCTGCGTTGTCCGGTGAAACTCTTGCCCGAGGCGGACCGGCCGCCGCACGTCATCGGCGCGAGCCCGAGCGCGGCGGGGATCTGGGTGTCCTTTGATGCCGTGGACGGAACGGTCAAAGTCGCGGGACTAGGCAACGATTTGCGCCGCCGCAAACTGCGCGCGGCCAACGACGGCGCTTGGGCGCCGGTGATGGCTTTCACTGCTCCAACGGCAAAGCAGCCGCAAGACCTACGCATCGGAGACTTCATCGCCGCCGCCGTCGTCGACGGTAATCCCAATCGCTACAAGACGTATCCGCAGGAGGTCATCACCGCCGCCGACGAACGTGGCCGGCTGCGCACCTACGAGATCGTCGGCGTGCGCAAACGCCGCCTATTCACGACCAGCAACCGCGAGCTGGCACAGTCGTTCGTGTTCTTCGACGCCTTCCAGGCATACGATCGGCAGACGCGCGCGGCCGGCGATGAGGAGCTTGCGGTGGAGGTGTACCGGCGGCTGATCAACCGCAACGACGGCGGCGCCTACGATGTGTTGCGCCATTTCGGCAGCCTCAGCGCGCTGCAACGGTTGATGCTGGGCTGGCACGACCGTTCACACTGGCATGAGCCACAAGGGGCGGCGTTCGTCGTCATCAACGAGAATTTGCCCAACCTCGTGCCTGCCGTGGTCATCGCGGAAGGCGCGGGCGGGTTGTGCGTCGATTTCGATGGCGTCCCGCTGCGAGGCCGCCGCCTCAGCGCGGGCCGCACGAGCGTCATCCATGCTGCCAATCGCAGCATTTTGCGGGGGATAATGCAGCTGATAGGACAAGCACGGACAGCGATCGCGTCAATGGGCCCGCGGCACGGCAGCTTCAGCGGCTGAGGATTACGCCAGGGCCGCGCCTCTCAAATCCATCTCCGAAATCCTGTTATCAACTTGACAGGGTGCCGTCCACTGATCTAGTTGCAGACTTAGGGAAGGAAGCCTCTAGGCCAATTTGGCCGTGACGGCGCGTTGCAGTCTGATCGGGTGAGGAGCGGTGTTGCGAGAAAGAAGGAGGGGAGCGATGACGCGGAAATGCGCATTGGGTGCTATGGTGTTGGTGGCGTGGCTCGTGGTGCCGGCGTGGGCGCAGCAGCTTGAGCGCACGGTGCCCACTAGAGCCTTCGATCGGTTCGAGTTCGAAAGCGAGACCCAAGTCGGCTTCTGGGCGGAGGCGGGGGCGCTCTACCAACGTTTCCAGGACGAGGATGTTAACAATCCCTTCAAGGGCCCGGTTGCAAATCCAAAGGCGAAACCCGTCAACCTCACCGCGAACCTCGCGCTCCGCTCGGTGACGTCCTTTGCCCGGTTCGCTTACGGCGGCCAAAAGTGGGAGGCCGGTGCCTACATCCCCTACCTCGCGATCGGCGGAGATCTCAAAGGGGTCGATGACAGGGGAAACCACGGGATGCTTAGCCCGAACGATAACGGGGTGGGCGACATTCTGCTGGACGGGAGATACATCCTGATCCGCGGTCCCCTGCTCGATCTCGGTGCTGGCGGGGCCGTGTCGCTGCCTTCCGGCGATTACACGCGCCCATCCCTTTCGTGCACGCAGGTACTGTCACCCACCGGGGCCGTTCTCCCCTGCCGTCCCATCAACCGGCTCGGGGCCGGTGAGTTCGGTGGTATCCCATTCATCACCGGCGCGCTGCACATGGGCGTCGGTGACGTGCGTGCACACCTCGGCAGCGAGTTTTTCACCGGCTCGAGCCACAACGGGCTTGCGTCTGACCGCATGGTGTATGGGATTGGAGTCTTTCTGCCTTTGGGCAAGTACGTCGCCCTGCGGAACGAGTTCTCCGGCATCGACGTCTACGACGGGCCCGTGGAGCAGAAGATTGTCAACTACCTCCCCGGCCTCGACTTCCGACTGCCGATAGGCAACCTGGATGCGATGCTTCGCGTCACCGGCCTGTTCGGAGTCAGCGCTCAAGCTCCGGTTTGGGGTGCCGGCGGCTCAGTGGTCATCGGCAACGCGACCATGCGCGCGCCGATGGCCAAGGGCGGGATCGTGATCGAATAGCCCCCGATCGGCAAGCGTTGCGTATGGCCGGCTGCGGCACCAGCCGGCCATGTCTTCCGGTAGCTCCACCGTTGTGCTGGTGACGTGGGGTGCATGCGCCTTCTCTTTCGTGCACCGAGTGCTCGCAGTATGTTGACGGGACAACACGAAGGGCGCATAAGGGGAAGACTGTCAGTGACCCACTGCGTCTGGTGTCTCAACAATGGACAACCCACCACGTGCTCCGGGGAAGAGCCGAGGACCGCGGCTGGCGCCACAACGTGCGCGCCGACGTGCGCTGGTCGTGGATGATGAGCCCGATTTCGCCGAACTGGTCGCCCTGTGGTTCCGCTCCGAAGGCTGGACAGCTGAGGTAGCGGAAGACGGCGTTAAGGCGCTCGCGCTTTTGGCCGAGCGGCACGTCGATCTCATCATCGCTGATCTGCAGATGCCCCGGATGAACGGTTGGGAGCTCCTGCGCCGATTACGGGGCCGCTGGGTTTCCGACCTGACCTTGAAGCAACGGCGGCCGCGGATCGTGGTGGTCTCCGGCCGCACCGAACACGAAGTTGATCGCTTCACCCGCCATCTCGGGGCGGATGCGTTCCTTTCGAAGCCCATCGATCGGCGTACACTGTTTCACACGGTGAACGAGCTGTTTACGTCGACACCGGCGCCCCAGGACGCCCCCATCACCAACCGCAGCCGACCATGATTAGCGCAGCCGGGCCAGCGCTTCGGTCATGGCCGCAGCGCAAGCCGGGCTCGCAACTGGAACGTTGACTCTCTAATCCGGCAGGGCTAAGCGTCGAAAGAGGAGGATTCGAGCGAAGCCAACGGGGCCGTGCGGGGTAGTTCCCGTAACGCGAAACCCCGTCAAGAAGGGTCATCGGCGGCTGCGATGGAAACCGTGGTGGTTCTCGGAGGCACCGGCAACGAAGGGCCGGGGTTGGCCCTGCGCTGGGCCAAATCGGGGAAGTACAAGGTCCTCATTGGTTCTCGACAGGCAGAAAAGGGCGAGCGGGTGGCCCGTGAGCTCAACGCAAAGCTCGGGCTAGATCTGATTCGCGGCGCCTCCAACGAGGATGCCGCAAGGGAAGCCGACCTCTGTGTCCTGACAATCCCGTACAGCGCACACGCGACAACGCTGACAGACCTCCATGACGTTTTACAGGGGCGAATTCTGATCGACGTGACCGTGCCCCTGAAGCCGCCGAAGGTCAGCCAGGTCTACGTCCCGCCCGGTGGCTCTGCGGGCCAGGAAGCGCAAACGATTCTCGGTCCGGGCGTGCGGGTCGTTTCGGCATTCCAGAATGTGGGCATGGCGCATCTGGCGGAACATGAATCCAATATCGATTGCGACGTGCTCGTGTGCGGCGACGATAAAGGCGCGAAAGCGGCAGCGATCAGCCTCGCCGAGGCCGCCGGGATGCGCGGCATTGATGCGGGCCCACTGCAAAACGGGATCGTCGTTGAGGGGTTGACGCCAATTCTCATAGGGATCAACATGCGTTACAAAGTCAAGGGCGCCGGAATCAAGATCACGGGGATTTGAATGAGTCAACGTCACGTTCTCAAATCGGCGCGCGCGCATCTGGGGTTCCCGTTTCCTGCGCACTACCTCGAACAGCTGGTCGAAAGCTCGCCTGATATCGTCGTCGCCGCTGACCGCGCCGGAACCATCGTGTTTTACAACGATGGGGCGGAAAAGAATCTGGGATATTCCGCGGCCGAGATCCTGGGCGAGAACGTTACCAAACTGTACTCCTCGATCGAGGAGGCGCTGCGCGTGATGGAGGCGATGCGCAGCGACGAATGGGGCGGTCCCGGCAAGGTGAAGAACTTCGAAACCGTTTTCGTCGACCGCTGGGGCCAGCGCTTGCCGGTCGCCATCTCCGGCTCCATTCTGTACGACGATGCCGGCCTTGAGATCGGCTCCATCGGTTTCGCCAAAGACATCCATGAGATCCGCCGGCGCGACCGGCTGGCCACCTTGGGTGAGGTGGCGGTGGCGGTGTGCCACGAGATCAACAACCCGCTCGAGGTGATTCTCAACCAGATCGAGTTGGTGGACCATTTCATCTGCGATGCAGCCTCCGACGAGCGCGCCGTCGTCGAGGAGGAACGAGTCGAAGCCGTGCGCCGGGAGGTCAACAAGATTCAGCAGATCATCAATCGGCTGGTGGAGATGGCCAAGGGGTCGCAGTACGGCACGCGCGAATACCACGCCGGTATGCAGATGACCGATCTGGTGCCGCGCTCGGGCCCGTCTGGCGAACGGACACTGGAGGGCTTGCGCATCCTGGTGGTGGACGATGACCTGGGCGTATGCCGATCCATCCACGACCTGCTGGCGGAAGAGGGTTGCGAGGTGATCATGGCCAGCGGCGGCCGGGAAGCGCTGAAAGTCCTCGAGCGCGTGTCGGTCGATCTCGTCATCAGCGATGTGGTCATGCCGGATCTCGACGGCTACGATTTGTTCGTGGAAGTGAAGCGCCGCGGGCCTACGCCGGTGTTGCTCATGACCGGCTACTATTACGATCGCGACCACGTCATCAAACGCAGCCGGCTCGAAGGCCTTGAGGGAGTGCTGTTCAAGAAACCGGTCGATCCGGAGCGTCTGAAGACTTTGGTGCGGCAGTTGTGCCGCCGCCCCGCGGCCGGAGCGGCGGCGTCCGTGTAGGCGAACGCGGCTTCGGTGTGCCCGCTGGCGCAGCCGTCGCGGTCGCAGCCGGTGTCAGCCACAGGTCGAATTGTGCTGCCGTGCCACGGACGACTACGCGCTCCGCCTCGATGCGAACCAACTCCCCGAGTCCGGGAACGTCGTCATGGAGCCGATAGAGGTTCGCAGAGCCGTTAGGTGCCTCGATCACCACGAATGATTCCGGTTCACCTACGGCGATGCCGGCAAGACGATATCCGGGCGGCTGCGCCGCGCTGGGCGTTGCCGTTTCCGTCAGGGTGGCGGTGCGCGGCGGCGGCATGGTGGCCGTGGCCACGCGTGAGGGAGCGCCGCCCTCGGTCAAGCGGCCCCACAACCAGAGCCCCGAGACGGCAACGAGGATGAGCAACGGCAGGATGAGCAGCACGGCACGCGGTTGCATCGCAGCTCACCCGCCCTTAGAAAGAAAACTGATGGCGTCGCACAGAGCCGAAGCGCTGCCGCGTTCGCGTCTGCCGGCGGTGGCACTGTACTGGGGCGTGGTCGTGATCTGGATGGCGATCATTTCGTTCTTCTCGACGGAACCATTCTCGGCAGCCAATACGAGCCGCTATCTTGATCCCGTGCTGCGTTACTTCTTCCCGCATATTACCCTGGCCCAATTCATCTTTTGGCATTTCGTGATTCGCAAGAGCGCTCACTTCATTGAGTTCTTCGTGCTCGGGGCGCTTGCCTATTGGGCATCCCGCCGCGGCCGCGTGCCACGATGGCGGGCGGCGTGGATGCTGCAGGCGCTCTGCCTCGCCGTGGTCTATTCGCTCGTCGATGAAGCGCACCAGGCCTTCGTTCCGAATCGCACGCCATCGCTTTACGACAGCGGCATCGATTCGCTGGGGGCAGCCGCCAGTCAGATCATCATCTACCTGCGCCATGGGCTGCTCGCTCGCCTGGGTTCGCTCCGCTGACAGCCTCGCCATAACACAACAACGATCAGGGCAACAACGCGTCACAGGCGCTGGACCCACCGGGGCTGCGGTCGGGGCCAGCTATGCTATCCTTATGTACCAGCACGGGCACCACCGCCCGCAACCCGAACGTGAAAGAATCGGTGCCATGATTGATGCTGTACAGCAACTCTATGCCTCCCTCGCCGAGAGAGCCGAAAGCATGCGTCAACGCCTTGGGCGCGATCTCATCCTGGCCGAAAAAATTCTCTTTGCACACCTCGATAAGCCGGCGTACGCCGACATCGAGCGCGGGAAGGGCTGGATCGACCTGCGCCCGGACCGCGTCGCCATGCAAGACGCGACGGCGCAAATGGCCCTGCTGCAGTTCATGCAAGCCGGCCGCAAACGGGTGGCCGTGCCCAGCACGGTGCACTGCGACCACCTCATCCGCGCCCGTCTCGGCGCCGCACCCGACATGCAGGCCGCGCTCAACGAGAACAACGAGGTCTACCAGTTTCTCAAATCGGCCTCACAGAAGTACGGCATCGGATTCTGGAACCCCGGCTCCGGCATCATTCATCAGGTGATCCTGGAGAACTACGCTTTCCCCGGCGGACTCATGATCGGGACGGACTCACACACGCCCAACGCCGGCGGCCTCGGCATGCTGGCCATCGGTGTCGGCGGCGCCGACGCCGCGGATGTGATGGCGGGCCTACCATGGAGCGTGCGCATGCCCAAGTTCGTCGGCGTGCACCTGACCGGGAAGCTCTCCGGATGGACGGCGCCCAAAGACGTCATCCTCCAGCTGGCCGGCATCATGACGGTGAAAGGCGGCACCGGGAAAATCATCGAGTACTTGGGCCCCGGCACCCGCTCGATCAGCTGCACCGGCAAAGCCACGATCGCCAACATGGGAGCGGAGCTGGGCGCTACGACCTCCGTGTTCCCGTTCGACGACCGCATGGCCACCTACCTGCGCGCCACCAACCGCGCCGAGGTCGCCGCCCTGGCGGAGAAGTATGCGCATGAGCTGACCCCCGACCCGGTGGTGGAGAACGACCCCACCAAGTTCTACGATGAGATCATCGAGATCGACCTCTCGAAGCTGGAGCCGCAGATCGTCGGCCCGCACACGCCGGATCTGACGCGGCCGATTTCGCAACTGGCGGCGGATGCCAAGAAGAACGGGTACCCGCTCGACATCCGCGTCTCGCTCATCGGCAGCTGTACCAACTCGTCCTACGAAGACCTCGGCCGTGCTGCGCACGTCGCCAAGCAGGCCCTCGACCACGGCATCAAGGTGCGCACGCCATTCTTGATCACGCCCGGCTCGGATCAGATCCACAATACGGTCGCCCGTGACGGGCAGCTGCAGATCCTGCAACAGGTGGGCGGCACCGTGCTCGCCAACGCGTGCGGGCCGTGTATCGGACAGTGGCAGCGCGATGACATCAAGAAGGGTGAGCGCAACACCATCGTCACCTCGTTCAATCGGAACTTTCCGGCGCGCAACGACGCGAATCCTCAGACCCTGGCCTTCATCGGCAGTCCCGAAATAGTGACGGCTCTGGCGCTCGGCGGGCGTCTCGATTTCAATCCGCTCACCGACGCATTGACGGGAGCGAACGGCGAGCCGGTCCAACTCACACCACCGGAAGCCCCAGAGCTGCCGGCGAACGGCTTCGCGGCAGGCGGCGCCGGGTTTGTCGCACCGCCGGGGGACGGCAGCGGGATCGCGGTCCGGGTCAAGCCGGACAGCGAACGCTTGCAACTACTCGAGCCGTTCCCAGCGTGGGATGGAAAGGATTACGAGCGCCTGCTTGTGTTGCTGAAGGCGAGGGGCAAATGCACGACCGATCACATTTCCCCGGCCGGTCCGTGGCTGCGTTACCGCGGGCACCTCGACAAGATCAGCGACAACCTCTTCATGGGCGCCGTCAACGCCTTCAGCGGCGAAGCCGGCAAAGGGCGCGACCTGCTCTCGGGCGAGACCGGCGTGTCCTTTCCGAAGATCGCGCGTCACTACAAGGCGCAGGGTCTCAGCTGGGTCGTCGTCGGCGACGAGAACTACGGCGAGGGTTCCAGCCGCGAGCATGCGGCGATGGAGCCGCGCTATCTCGGCGGCAAGGCGGTGATCGCGCGCAGCTTCGCGCGCATCCACGAGACCAACTTGAAGAAACAAGGAATGTTGCCGCTCGTCTTCGAGAACCCCGCGGACTACGACAAAGTGCAGGAAACCGACCGCGTCAGCATCGTCGCCCTCAAAGAGCTGGCCCCCGGCAAAGCGGTGAGCGTCATCCTGCACCACGCCGACGGCAAGGACGAAACCATCCGCTGCCGGCACAGCTTCAGCGCCGAGCAGATCGCCTGGTTCAAAGCCGGCGCCGCGCTCAACCTGGTGAGAGAGGAGCACGCTCCGTGCTCTATTTCTTATCCCGCTGCATGACCATCCGCCGCGCCTGGCCCGCGATGGTGGACGATATGTTCTTGCTCTTGGCGAGAAAGCGGATGTCGCGCTCCGCCAGGCTCGAGACGAAGTGCAACGCGGTAGCCAGTGGGGTCTTGGGGTTGGTCACTAACGCCAGCTTGATCTGATAATTGCGCGCCCAGTGCTTATGCTCACCGATGTGCCGGAGCAGATCGGCGTCGAGATTGCGGTTGCGCGCAATCATGATGACTTCGTCGTCTGTGATCCGCGGGTTCTGCATAACGAAGCGTTGAATGAGGCGATTCGGGTCACGGATCAGAATCGCACGCGCTTCCCGGTTGCCCTTGAGTGCCAGCTTGACGCGCTCGCCGACCTTCATCTCGACGATCTGGTTGTAGAGGCTCTTGTTGACCGGCTTGTCAGGTTCCGGTTCAACGAGCATCTCCTCAGGCACGGTGTACGGGTCATCACCGCGCTCGACGCTTTCAGCGATCGCTAGGATGTCACCGTCCTCTTGCATCATGCTTTGGCGGCCTTGGCGGCTTCCGCTTCCTTGATCACGCGCTCCGCCAGATGCGGCGGTATCTCCTCGTAATGTGAAAAGGCGATGGTGAACGAGCCGCGGCCGCTGGTCATCGAACGCAAATCCGGCGAGTATTTGAGTACCTCCGCCATCGGCACCTGGGCGCGGATGACCTGATGCCCGCCGGCCTTGGAGTCCACGCCGAGGACCTTGCCGCGGCGGCTGTTGAGATCACCGATGACATCGCCCATGGCGTCGTCTGGAACTGCGACCTCCATCGACATGACGGGCTCCAGCAGGATCGGCCTGGCTTGACCCACGGCGGTCTTGAAGCCCATCGACGCAGCGATCTTGAAGGCCATTTCCGATGAGTCGACCTCGTGGTAAGAACCGTCGTACAAGCTCACGCGCAGGTCGACGACCGGATAGCCAGCGAGGATGCCCTCGTTCAAAGCCTCGCGCACACCCTTCTCCACCGCCGGGATGTACTGCCGCGGTACGACGCCGCCGACGACGTTGTCGACGAACTCGAACCCTGTGCCGCGCGGCAGGGGTTCCACTTCGAGCCAGGTGTCACCGTACTGGCCGCGGCCACCCGTTTGTTTCTTCAGCTTGCCCTGCGCCTTGGCGCGGCCCTTGATGGTTTCTTTGTAGGGCACCTTCGGCGCTTTGAGCTCAACGTCGGCACCGTACTTTCGTTTCAGGCGCTCGATCACCACCTCAATGTGTAGCTGATCGACGCCCGACAGGATCAGCTCGCGCGTCTGCGGGTCGCGATGCATTTCCAGCGACGGGTCTTCCTCCATCATGCGCGCCAGCGCCTGCGTCGCTTTCTCCTCATCACCCTTGCTCTTGGGTTCCACTGCGAACGAGATCGCCGGATGTGACAGCACCAAACCTGGATAGAGAATGGGCGCCTTTTCGTCCGCCAGCGTATCGCCGCTGGCGGTATCCTTGAGCTTGGCGACGGCGACGATCTCGCCTGGAATCGCGTGTGGCACCGGTCCTTGCTTCTTGCCCGCCAACTTGAAGATGTGTCCCAGCCGCTCGCGACTGCCCTTGTTGACATTCAGCACGGTGGAATCGGCCATGACCTTGCCCGACAGCACGCGGAAGATGGAGAGCTTACCGGCAAAGGGATCTACGATGGTCTTGAAGACAAAGCCGGAAAACGCTTCGTTGACCTCCGCGCGCCGTTCTATTGGCTCTTTGATCTTCGGATCCTGGCCGTGCAGCGTGCCCAACTCCGCGGCGGATGACAGGTACTCGAGGACGGCATCAAGCAGCGGCTGCGCGCTTCCCGGCCGCGCCGCCGAGCCACACAGCACCGGAACGAAGCGGCGCGCCATTGTGCCCTCACGCAGCGCCTGCATCACTTCGTCGTTGCTGAGCGTGCCGTTCTCGAGGTACTTTTCGGTCAACTCATCGGTGGCTTCCGCGGCGCTTTCCACCATCCGTTCGCGGGCGCTCTCGGCTTCGGCCTTGATCTCGTCCGGAATCCCCTCTTCCTTGACGCTGCCGTCGGCCTGCAAAATCCAGGCACGCATGGCGATGAGATCGACTACGCCGCGGAACTGTTCTGCGGCCCCGATCGGGTAGTGGATGGGCACCGGGGTGGCGCCGAGGACCTTCTTCAAATCGTCGACGGCCGCCTGGAAATCTGCGCGTTCGCGGTCCATGCGGCTCACGAAGCTGATGACCGGCAGGCGGAGTTCTCCCGCCCGCGCCCAGATTTTTTCGGCCTCGACTCGCAACTCGTTGGCGGCCGGCGCCAGCACGAACACCAGGCCGGTACAGGCACGCATGCAATTGAGCGTGTCGAGCAGAAAATTAGCGTATCCCGGCGTATCGACGATGGTGACGTCGTGCTTCTTCCACGGCAGGCTGTAGAAGGCCGTGCTCAGCGTTATCTTCCGCCGAGTTTCTTCCGGCTCGAAGTCGAAGTTCGAGCTGCCGTCATCGACGCGGCCCAGGCGCGTCACGGCGCCGGCCGCGAACAGGAGCGCATCCGCCAGGGAGGTTTTGCCGACGCCTCCCTGGCCTACGACGCCGACGCTACGGATGAGCTTCACATCATCAGCCATATTGCCTCCGATTCAATCCTCAGAGTTTCGTTCATAAATCAAGCGCAGGCCATCCAGCGTCAGGAACTCGTCTACCTCTTCGATGGTTTCCGACTCCGGCGCCAGCAGCGGAGCGAAGCCGCCGGTGGCGATGACCCGCGCTTTGACCCGGTTTTCCTTTTGGATACGCGCCACCAGCCCATCGACCAGCGACACGTAGCCGTAGATCAGGCCGGATTGGATGGCCTGAATGGTATTGCGCCCGACGACGTGCTTCGGCTTTGCCAACTCCACACGATACAGCTTGGCGGCGCGCTCGAACAAGGCGTCACTCGAGATGCCGAGACCCGGCGTGATGATGCCGCCGACGTACTCGCCCTTCTCCGAAATATAGTCGAAGGTGGTCGCAGTGCCGAAGTCGACTACAATGGTGGTGTCGTGCGTACGCTCATAGGCGGCGATGGCGTTGACGATGCGGTCGGCACCGACCTCCTGCGGCTTGTCGTACAGGATCGGCATGCCGGTACGCACACCCGGGCCGACCAGCAGCGGTGACACGCCGAGATACTTCCGGCACAGGACCTCCATGACCTGATTCATCGACGGCACCACGCACGCCACCGCGATGCCGGCGATCTCCGGGTTGCCAACGCCGGCCAGCAGGTTGCGCACGATCACGCCAAGCTCATCTGCCGTGCGGTTGTTGTCGGTCTGCAGGCGCCAGTGGTGTTTTAGGGTCTTGCCGTCATAGACGCCCAACACGGTCTGGGTGTTGCCCACGTCGATAGCGAAGAACATGGTTCAGCTCACTGTAGGGGCGCGCGGCCGTGCGCCCCTACGCATATTCGCCTATCACAGTCACGTCGCCGGCGACCACCCGGGTTTCCTCACCGTTGGCATGCAGCACTCGCAACGCGCCGTCGGCATCCAGGCCGATGACCACACCGGCACACTGTTCTCCTCCACCCTCGATCTGGACGTGTCGTCCAGTCAGGCAGGAGAGACCTTCCCACAATGGACGGATGGCGGCAAATCCTTCACGCAAGAATAACCCGTGGCGTTGCTCCAGTTGCGACAGCAAGCGGGCGGCAAACCTGACGCGATCGATGGGCGCGTCCGCCGCGCTGCACATACCTATCGCCTTGTCGCGCAGCTCGGGTGGAAAGTCTTCGGGTGTGCTGTTGAGGTTCACGCCGACGCCAAGCACGATGAAGCGCACGCGGCCGTCCTCGGCTTCCATCTCGGTCAGGATGCCCGCCGCTTTGCGCCGGCCCACGAGAACGTCGTTCGGCCATTTGATGGTGGCATCCACGGCCCACCCGCGCGTCGTTTCTGCCACCGCCAGTCCCGCGATGAGTCCGATTTGGGGTGCGTACGCCACCGAAACCTGCGGACGCAGGATCAGCGACATATACAAATTCCGGTAAGGCGGCGACTCCCACGTGCGCCCGAGCCGCCCACGTCCCTTGCTCTGCGCTTCGGCGATGACCACAGTGCCCTCGGCCGCACCCTCCAGCGCGAGTTGGTGGGCCACGGTGTTGGTCGAGCTGACGCTTTCGAAATAGCGGATGTCTTGTCCGAAGCGTATTGCCGCACACGCCCGGCGGAGATCGTCGATGGAGAGCGGGCGGTGCGGAGCTGCGGAGGTAATCATCATTCCAGGAACAGGGTCATGTGGATGTCGATGGCGGGAGCGGAATGCGTAAGCGTACCGATGGAGATGATGTCCACCCCAGCCTCGGCCACCGCTCGGACATTATCTAGATCAATGCCGCCGGAGGCCTCAGTCAGCGCTCGGCCGGCGATCCGGCGCACGGCTTCGGCGATCGCTTCGGGAGTCATGTTGTCCAGCAAGATGATCTCGGCGCCCGCCGTCAGCGCCTCGCCTACTTCGCCCAACGTGCCGCATTCGACCTCGATCTTGAGGCCGTGCGGCGCGCCGGCGCGGGCGGCGGCCACGGCGGCGCTCACTCCGCCGGCCGCAGTGATGTGGTTGTTCTTGATCAGAACGCCGTCGTCCAAACCGTGGCGGTGATTGAACCCGCCGCCGACACGCACCGCGTATTTCTCCAGGACGCGCAGCCCGGGAATGGTCTTGCGCGTATCGACGATGCGACAGCCGCAGCCGCTGACCGCCGTCACGAATCGATTCGTGAGCGTGGCCACCCCGCACAGGTGCTGCAAGAAGTTCAGCATGACGCGCTCCGCGGCCAGTAGCCGGTGGGCAAGTCCGGCCAGCGTCGCCAGCACATCACCGGTGGTGATGCTAGTGCCGTCCAGCACCAACTCGGCGACGTCGATACCGCCGCCGACCGCATCGCACACCTTGCGAAGCAGCGGCAGCCCAGCAACGATCGCCCCCTCCTTGGCGGCGATCTCCGCCCGTGCGCGGGTGTCTTTGGCGACGGTAAGACGCGTGGTGAGGTCGCCCTTGCCCAGGTCCTCGGCAAGCGCGTTGCGGACGATGGTGTCGACGAGAGTCAGATCGAAGATGTCCATGGCAAAGCCTTGAGAATGTCAAACCGGAAATGGCAAACGGCAAATCTCAAACCGGCCAATGATGTGGCCGGTCCGTTGACCGGTTTCCCATTCTCAATTTCCCGTTTCCGGTTTGACATTTTCGTTCCTTACTCTCCCCGCAGCGCCGCCAGGTGACGCTGCAGCGTTTGCTGCCGTTCGCGCAGACCGGCGGCCCGCTGGCGTTCCTTCTCCACAATCTCCGCCGGCGCCTTGTCGACGAAGTCGGGCCGACTCAGCTTGCTTTCGACTCCGGTCAACTCCTTCTGCAGCTTGGCCAGATCGCGCTCGAGCCGTTTGCGCACCTCGGCCGGATCGACGACGCCGCGTAGAGTGACGAAGATCTCACCGACTCCTTCGACCAACGCCGAAGGCTCACCGCTCGGCCGCTGGCCGCCGCCGAGCCACTCGACGCTCTGGATGCGCGCCAGCGCTTTCATGTACGGCTCGAGCGCACGCGCGTCTTCGCCGCCACCATCGCCGGCAATGTGGACGGTCACCGCGGCGCTCGGCGGGATGCCCAGCTCGGAGCGGATGTTGCGCACGCTGCGCACCGCCTCGATGAGCTGGTTGATGCTGGTCTCGGCCGACATATCGCGCAGGGCCTCGTCGACGTGGGGATACGGCGCGACCATGATGCTGTCGGTATACTTGAGTGCAGGTAGGCACTGCCAGATCTCTTCCGTCACGAAGGGCATGAACGGATGCAGTAATCGCATCGCTTGTTCAAGTACGTGAACAAGAATGACTTGGACTACAGCCTTCTTGCCCTGATCGGATCCAAACAGAGCGGCCTTTGATAGCTCCAGATACCAGTCGCAGTACTCATGCCAAATGAACTGATAGATCGCGAGCGCTGCGTCGTTGAAGCGATAAGCCGCAATGGCGCTACGGACATCGTCTATTACGGTTTGGAGGCGCGACAGGATCCAACGATCCGCCAGTGACATCGCTGGTTTGTCGACAATGGACAGCGGGAAGACGCTCTCGGTTTCTACGTTCATCAACACGAAGCGCGCCGCGTTCCAGATCTTGTTGGCGAAATGGCGGCCGAGGTCGGTCTTCTCCACCGCGTAGCGCACGTCTTCCCCCGACGGCGCCAGCGAGACGATCGTGAAGCGCAGGGCGTCGGCGCCATAGTTGGCGATGACGTCCAGCGGGTCGGGCGAGTTGCCGAGCGACTTGGACATCTTGCGCCCTTGCAGGTCGCGCACGATGCTGTTGAAGCAGACGTCGCTGAACGGGCGCTCGCCCATGAACTCGTAGCCCGCCATCACCATGCGAGCCACCCAAAAGAAGATGATGTCGGCGGCGGTGATCAGGGTGTCTGTCGGATAGAACCGGCGCAGTGTGGGCGTGTCCTCCGGCCAACCCATGGTCGAGAACGGCCACAGCCACGAGCTGAACCAGGTATCCAGGACATCGGGGTCCTGCTGGATCTTGCTGCCGCCGCAATGCGCGCAGCGCGTCGGGTCTGTGCGCGCGACGGTCTCTTTGCCGCAGTCGTCGCAGTACCAGACGGGAATGCGGTGACCCCACCACAGCTGGCGGCTGATGCACCAGTCGCGGATGTTCTCCATCCAGTGCAGGTAGACGCCGATCCAACGCTCCGGAGACAGGCGCAGCTTACCCTCGCGCACCGCGGCGATCGCGGGCTGTGCCAGCGGTGCCATACGTACGAACCACTGCTGCGACATGTAGGGTTCGATGAGCGTGTTGCAGCGCTCGCAGCGGCGCACCGGGACGCGGTAGGGTTCCGTCTTGACCAGCAGCCCGCGGGCTTCGAGGTCGGCCACGATCCGCTGGCGCGCCTCGAAGCGGTCGAGGCCGGCGTAGGCGCCGCCGTTCTCGTTGATGAGTCCCTCGGTGGTCATGATGACGAGCGGCGGGAGGTGATGCCGCTGGCCCATCTCGAAGTCGTTGGCATCGTGTGCCGGCGTGACCTTAACGGCACCGGTGCCGAAGGCCGGATCGACGAGCGTGTCGGCGATGACGGGAATCGGCCGCTCCATCAGCGGCAGGATCACGCGCTTGCCGACCAGATCGCGGTAGCGCGCATCTTCCGGATGCACGGCGACGCCCGTGTCACCCAGCATGGTTTCCGGCCGTGTGGTGGCGACCACCACGCCCTCCCTGCCGTCCTCGGCTGGATAGCGGATGTGCCACAGATGGCCGCTCTCGCCCCCTTCGGTCGTGATCGCTTCCTCATCGGAGAGCGCGGTGTGGCAGCGCGGGCACCAGTGGATGATGCGCAGGCCGCGATAGACGAGTCCCTTTTCGTAGAGGCGGACGAAGACCTCGCGCACCGCCTGCGACAGGCCGGGATCCATGGTGAAGCGTTCGCGCCGCCAATCGCAGGAGCAGCCGAGCTTCTTCAGCTGCAAGAGAATCGTGCTACCGTAGCGTTCCTTCCAAGCCCAGACGCGCTGCTCGAACTGCTCGCGGCCGAGGTCGTGCCGGCTCAGGCCCTCCGCCGCTAGCTGCTTCTCGACCACGTTCTGCGTGGCGATGCCGGCGTGATCGGTGCCGGGCAGCCACAGGGTGACGTAGCCGTCCATGCGCTTGAAGCGCACGAGAACGTCTTGCAAGGTGTTGTTGAGCACGTGCCCCATGGTGAGCACGCCGGTGACGTTGGGCGGCGGGATGACGATAGCGAAGCGCGGTCCGGGCCGCGTTTCGTCAGCGGAGAAGTACCCTTTTCCTTCCCAGAAACCGTACCAGTGATCTTCAACGGTTGCAGGATCGTAGGCCTTATTGAGTTCTGTCATCTGTTGGGACACAAACGTTAGGTAGATTTATTCTGGCTACAAGAATCGCGGTACGTTGGCAACTGCACGCCGGCAAATCAACACCGAACCGTTCGCCGAGAGAAAGGCAGCGAGCACCATGCGCATCCTAATCACGGGGGCAACGGGGTTCATCGGCTCCCACCTGGTGCGCCGACTGCTCGCCGGGGGACATACGGTGGTGGCGCTGACGCGCAACGTTGAGAGCGCCCGCCGCCTCCTGCCAGTTCGATGTGAATGTCGCGCGTGGGATCCGGGTTCGGGTCCGCAGGCGGCGGATCTCCAGGGCGTCGGCGCGGTCGTGCATCTTGCCGGCGAGGGCATCTTGGATCGGCGATGGACGTCGGCGCGCAAGCAGGTTCTCCTCGAGTCGCGGGTGACCGGCACCCGCGCCCTCGTGCGCGCGCTGGCGGCGTTGCCGGCCACCGCGCGGCCCGCTACCCTGCTCTCGGCGTCAGCGATCGGCTACTACGGCGACCGCGGCGATGAAGAGCTGGACGAGGCGGCAGGGCCGCCCGCCGGAGGTCCACCGGGCCGCTCCCCGTTGGGTCGCTCGGGGCAAGTTGCCGCCGCCGCTTCTGGTTTCATGTTAGTGGGAACGAGAAGACAAGCGCCTGCCGCGGGCTGCAACTTCCTGGCGGAAGTTTGCGAAGCTTGGGAACACGAGGCCTTCGCTGCCGAGGAACTAGGGGTGCGTGTCGCCATCATTCGAACCGGCGTGGTCCTCGGCAAAGATGGTGGGGCGTTGCGGAAGATGTTGCCGCTGTTTCGGCTCGGGGTCGGGGGCCGGCTGGGATCAGGCCGGCAGTGGATGAGTTGGATTAATGTCGGCGATCTCGTCGGTCTATTCGCGCACGCGATCGACCATACCGAAGTGAGTGGTGTGTTGAACGGCGTCGCACCTACGCCGGTCACCAATGCCGAGTTCACGGCGGTGCTCGGCCGGGCTCTACGCCGTCCGGCCGTGCTGGCGGTGCCGGCGATCGTGCTGCGCCTGGCATTGGGCGAAATGTCAACCGTGCTCCTCGCCAGCCAGCGCGTGCTGCCGCGCGCGGCTCAGCGCCTCGGGTTCGAGTTCCGCTACCCGGAGATCGGCCCGGCGCTCGCGGACCTCTGTTCCGCCGGCGATCACTAACTCAGTCCGAAAATCATTCAGTGGGTAGTCGATAGCCGACGGTCGATATGGTACGCGCATCGAGTCCGCCATGTGGGAGGGAATATGGGCCGCTTTGTTTCCGTCGTCGCTGTGTTGCTGATCGCCATGCCCGCATCAGCGAAGACTGCCGCAAAGAAGACCAAGCCGTCACTGACCCCGGAGAGTCAGGCCTGCTACAAGTGCCATTCTCAGAAGACCCCAGCCATCGCCCAGCAATGGGCCGACTCCAAGCACGCTACTTTCGGCGTCGGCTGCTACGAATGCCATCAGGCGAACGCGGAAGACGCCGACGCTTTTGCGCACTACGGCCGCACCATCGCCACCATCGTCACGCCCAAGGACTGCGGCAGCTGCCACGTGCAGGAGAGCGAGGAGTTCACCCAGAGCCACCATGCGCAGGCGACACAGTTCATCGGCTCGCTCGACAACGTGCTCGGCGAATTGGCGGAAGGCTCGCTGGCCGCCGCCAACGGCTGCTGGCAATGTCACGGCTCGACGGTGCGGCTGCTCCTTGGCAGTGACGGCAAGCCGGCAACAGACGAGAAGGGCAAGCCGAAAATCGACCCCCTGACGTGGCCGAACACCGGCATCGGGCGGGTGAACCTGGACGGCAGCCGCGGCTCGTGCACCGCCTGCCACTCACGCCACGTGTTCAGCCGCGCCATGGGGCGCTACCCCGATACGTGCGGCAAATGTCACATGGGTCCGGATCATCCGCAAATCGAGATCTACAACGAGTCGAAGCATGGCATTGCCTTTCGGGCGCGCCAGGCCGACATGCACCTCGAGAGCGAGTCTTGGGTGTTAGGCAAGGATTACAGCGCGGCGCCCACCTGCCCCACGTGCCACATGAGCGCCACCGCCACGCAGGCGGTCACGCACGACGTCGGCGCCCGCATCAGCTGGACGTTGCGCCCCGTGATCTCGAAAAAGCTGGAAAACTGGGAGGCACGGCGCGGCAAGATGCAAGAGATGTGCGGCCACTGCCACGGTCCTGATTTTGTCAAAGCCTTTTACATGCAGTACGACAAGACCATCGATTTCTACAACGACAAGTTCGCCAAACCAGCGCAGCAGATCATGGACGCGTTGCGGGCGAAGAAGAAGATCACGCCCGACCCGTTCGATGACAAGATCGAGTGGACCTTCTACCTGCTATGGCACCATGAGGGGCGGCGGGCGCGCATGGGCGCCTCCATGCAGGGCCCGGACTACGTGCAGTGGCACGGCTTCTTCGAGATGGCACAGCATTTTTACTTCGAGCTGATTCCCGAGGCGCAGCAGCTGGCCGGCGACGACCCCGAGCTGAAGAAGGTGATCAGTGACGTGCTCGATCAGCCCGAACACGCCTGGCGCAAAGGCCTGGGGCCGGAGGAGCGCCAGAAGATCCTGGACTTCTACAAGCAGCGCTATGGCGAGTGAGCAGACGCAACGTAGAGGGGCTGGCGCAGACCTACGGTTGGCGCGTTACTCTCCGATGATCTTGATGAGCACGCGTTTGGTGCGGTTGCCGTCGAACTCGCCGTAGAAGATCTGTTCCCACGGCCCGAAGTCGAGCTCACCGTCGGTGACCGCCACCACCACCTCGCGTCCCATCACCTGCCGCTTGTGGTGCGCGTCGCCATTCTCTTCACCCGTGCGGTTGTGATGATAGCGTTGCGGGCTCGGGTCGTACGGCGCCAGCTGCTCCAGCCAGCGGGCATAATCCTCATGCAGGCCCGGCTCGTCGTCGTTGATGAACACGCTGGCGGTGATGTGCATCGCATTCACCAAGCAGAGGCCCTCGCGGATGCGGCTTTCTCTGAGCGCCTCCTGCACCTGCGGCGTGATGTTGACGAACGCCATGCGTTTCTTCACGTGGAACGGAATGACTTTTCGATAGCTGTGCATGGGCTGATACTGGCGCGCTCGGGCGCGCGGCGCAACACCGAGATGCCTGGGTTGGGATGACTCGGGTGCAAACCGCTGATGAAGTCGCTGGATGCCACGTTGCTGGCCGGCTGCCAGAGTCTCAGCTACGAGCCATTGTCAGCGCGAACGAGACGAAGTAGATTTCGTGTTCATGGAAATCCGGCTCGACTACGGTCGCAAGGGGTTGAGCGCGCGGCTGCCGGACGGTTTGCTGGTCTCGGTGGCCGAGCCGTCGAAAGGGGAGCCGCTGCCCGATCCGTTTGCGGCCGTCGCCCATGCACTCGAAACACCTATCGGCGCCCGCCCGCTGGCGGACCTCGCCCGCGGCCGGCGCGACGCGGTTGTCGTCATTTCGGACAAGACGCGGCCTGTGCCGAACGGCATCATCCTGCCGCCTATCTTGCGTGCGCTGGAAGCTGCCGGCATCGCCCGCGAAACGATCGAGATCCTGGTGGCGACCGGCCTGCATCGGTCGAACACCCGCGACGAGCTTATCGAGATGACGAGCCCAGAGCTGGTCGAGCGCTACCGCTTCCGCAACCACGTCGCCCGCAACGCCGAGGAGCACGTGCATCTCGGGCGTACGCGGCGCGGCACCGAGATCTGGCTCGACCGCGGCTTCCTCAACGCCGATCTCAAGGTGGTCACCGGCTTGATCGAGCCGCACTTGATGGCGGGCTACTCCGGCGGGCGCAAAGGGGTGGCCCCGGGTCTCGCTGGTGTCGAGACCATGCGCAGCGCACACGGGCCGGCGATGCTGGAAGACAATATCGGTCCGGGGATCATTGCCGGCAACCCGTTCCACGAAGACGCACTGGAGATCGCGCGCCTCGCCAAGGTGGACTTTCTGGTCGACGTCTCGGTCGACCGTGCCCGGCGTCTGACGGGGGTGTTCGCCGGGGATCTCGAACGCGCCCATGCAGCCGGCATGGACGCCGTCGAGCGTGAGGTGCGCGTCGACCTCGATGAGCCGGCGGGCATCGTCATCACCTCCGCGGGCGGGTATCCCTTGGACGCCACGTTCTATCAGGCGATCAAGGGCCTCACCGGCGCGCTCAACGTGGTGCGCCGCGGCGGCACGATAATTCTGGCGGCCGCCATCAGCGAGGGGGTCGGGAGCGACGATTTCCAGCAACTGTTGCGGGGCGCGCGCAGCAACGACGACTTCATGGCACGCATCACCGCGCCCGGTTTCTTCCGTATCGATCAGTGGATGGTACAGCATCTGTGTCAAGTGTTGCGCAAGGCGGAGGTAGTGTTGGTGACCGATGGACTGGCCTCCGAGACGGTCCGCGGCCTGTTGGCAACACCGGCCGCAAGCGTGGAAGACGCCGTCGAGCAGGCGCTGCAGCGCTACGGGACGCGGGCGCACGTGGCGGTGCTGCCGCAGGGCCCGTACGTGCTGGCCACCGTGCGCGGGCGCAAGCTCGCCCTCGGCCGCGCCTGGTTGGACGAGGCCGCGTGAGCGGGCGTCGATAAAGTCAGCGGGCGGGCTTCGAGACGGCCCCTGGAAGGACGGGGCCTCCTCAGCCCGAGCGGTGTGGCTATTGAATCCAAAAGGGGAATCTTCCGCTCGCCCTGAGGAGCGGCCGTCCCTTGGCCGCGTCTCGAAGGGCTGGTTCGGAGAAGATCTACGGTCTCGTGAGCAGGCTACGGCGTCTTCGGCGTCGGGGCCGGCGTGCTCGGGTCGGCGGCGGCGAGCGCGGCGCGTTTGCTCTCGCAGCTGGCGCAGTCGGGCCGTTCGCAGACGAAAAAGCGTGGATCGCGGTCGAGCTGTGCGCTCGCGAGTTGCATGAGATAACGGACCGGGATTTTTCTGGCCGCGCCGCGTCCGAGTGCGACCGACTTCACCTTGGCGGGATCCAGCTGTTCTTCAAGCTTGATGAAAGCAGCGCTGCAGCCCGGCAGGTTCTCAAGCACCACGCGCTCATCGTAGCCGGCGGCGTTGACGCGCACCGCGATGCCGCGGTTGAGATAGGGAACGCCGAAGCGCTCTTCGGCCACGTGCAGCGCCGTCACCGATTGCAGCGAGGCACCGAGCAACAGCACTTGCCCCTGCATGATGTTGAGTTTCTTGAGAGGCCCGAGCGGATTGTTGTCGCGCTGGGTCGAGAGCACCTCGCGTGCGTGGCGCCCCCAGGCGGCAAAGGAATGCGTCGGATGACTGCTGCGTAATACGCCCGGTAGGCGGCGAAAGGCTTCGGCGATGGCGCCGATTTCCCGACTCACCGGCAGATCCGCGTGGAACGCGGTGGGCCGGGTGAGCGCTTTGCCGGCGGCTGCGCCGGGCCAAGTCTCGGCGTAGGTGAATGCCGGCATCATCACCGTGCCGCCACCACCGACGGCTTCGAGCAGCGCCGAGCACACCGCCGTGGCGCCCCCTTCTACGTCGCCGAAGCTTGACAGCGAAGCATGCACGACGACATGGTCGCCGCGCAAACCGAGTTGATCCAAGAGCTGCTTTAAATCATTACGAGTCATTCTGAGACGATCCTAAGTACTCGGCGAACATGGCAGAAATATCCTCTGCCTCAGTCCCAATGAACCGGCCGTTCCGAGCTCGTCATGCCCGCAATCTCCAAGCGGGCATCCAGGAGCGGTGGGGAGTGAATTTCCGCCCCACGCCTTCGCGGGGGCAGGCTTTGGAAATTCCGGGAATGACAAAAGGGCCAACCTCGTTGATCGGTTCATTGGTCCAACAGACCCGCGCCGGGCGGGTTCGGCTCTTGGGATGAGCGGCACGATGTCACCAACGTAGCAGCTGCCGCACGCGACCCAACAACTCCAGTTTGGCGCGGGCGCCATCGCGCGGCAACCCCTGCAAGCCAGAGGACGGTAGCAAGTGTAGCGACTCGAGCACATAACGTTTCACGATGGCGTCGACTTGCCGGGCCACGGCGCTGGCTTCCTCGAGCCGCGGGTGGCGGCCGTCGATCAGGCCGAGCGCCAGCACCTTGCTCGCGCCGGTCGCCGCTATCAGCTCGGCGAGCCTAGGGCCGGCGCAGATATCGAGCGCCAGGATGTCAGCCGGCAATGAGTTCAGCTGTGCGTACAGCGGCTCGGCATCGCCGCCGTAGGTTGCCACCACCAACTCGGCGCCGCCACGGGCGCTCCACACGGGTTCCAGGAGCTGCCGCAGCAGGCGAATATCGTCGCTGTGGGAGAGAATCGCCGGTTCCTCGATCTGGATGTAGCGTGCGCCGGCCCGCGCCAGATCGCGCACCTCGAGCGCCAGGATTTCGCTGAAGGCATGCGCCAGGCTGGCCAGGTCGGTGTAGGGGCCGGCTTCGATGGCGCTGAATCGAGCCAAGGTGTACGGGCCGGGAAGCACCGGCTTGACCGGCAAGCGCGAGATGCGGCTAGCAGAGATAAAATCCTCGCAAAGAATGGAGCGCGGGCGGTGCAACGAGCCGGTAATCAGCGGCTGGCGAACCGGCCGTTCCGTGCCGAAATAGCGTACCGCCCCGCCCAAGCGCACGCCTTCGAGTGCGCCGGCGATGTGCGAGATCGGATCGTGCCAGTGAACTTGGCCGTCGGTGACGACGTCGATGCCGGTCTGTTCTTGCTCGTGCAGGATCTCATCGATCACTGCCGATTGATTTGCCAGTCGGGTCTGGCCGTCAGTGCGGGCACCGATCCCAGGGTAGCTACTGTGGTTTTGCAGGATGAATTCCATGTGGCGCAAGCCCAGGCTTGCGCGCCGGAGCATACCCTGACACGTATGGCGCAGCAAGTTGAGTCCTGCACTCCTACCTTGCGCGCTGGTGCGTTTTCGCCTACCCAGAAACTGATCTTCATGCGCATCCCGCTCACCCTTGCGTTGCTGCTGTACACCGGGAGCGTTACCGCGCGAGCGGCAAGCGACCCCGCCCCAGCCCCTTTGAATATCTATGACCTGGTGACAGGCACAGAGGTGGTCCATGTGGTCGCGCAGGGCGAAACCCTCGGCCACATCGCCGGCCGCTTCGGTATGAGCACGCGACTGGCGGCTGTGGTCAACCATCTCGCGGACCCAGGCAAACTACACCTGGGCCAGCGTCTGGTGCTCTCGAACCGTCACATCGTCCCCCCGGTTTTGCGGGATGGGTTGGTGATCAACGTCGGCGACCTGATGTTGTACTGGATGCGAGACGGGGACTTGGTGGCCGCGTTCCCGGTTGGTGTTGGCCGAATCGCCTGGGAGACGCCTTCGGGCCACTACAGCATCGTCGGCCGCAGGCGCGATCCCGCGTGGCATGTGCCGCCGAAGATCCAGCGCGAAATGCGGGAGAAGGGCGAGCCGGTGAAGCGAGTGGTGCCGCCGGGGCCGGACAACCCCTTGGGGAAATACTGGCTACAGCTCTCGCTGCCGGGCTACGGCATCCACAGCACCAACGCGCCGCGCAGCGTCGGGAAATACACGACGCACGGCTGCATCCGGCTCCGCCCCGACGACGAGGAGCGTTTGTACCACGGCGTCTCCGACGGGACGGCGGTGGACATCATCAACGAGCCCATCAAGCTGGCCCGGTTGGAGGGTGACACGGTGCTTTTGGAAGCGCATCCGTGCGCATCGTCAAAGCTCGTTGCCGACTTCCTGCAAGGGCTGCACGAATCCGAGGTGGGGGAAATCATTGATTTCGCGGCCGCACAGCGCGTCATCCACGATGCCTGGGGTATCGCCGTCGACGTGTCGAGCAAGAAGACGGGCCGGTCGCCAGAACCGGCCACGGGCGATGTTGCCGACCGCCCGTGAGGCCGAAGAGGTGCTAGCTTGGCTGCGATTGAGGGGCACTGTATGGACTGCAAGGACTGGAATGAGCGCTACGCCGCACAGGAGCTGCTCTGGGGAGCCGAACCGAACCGGTTCGTGGAGGAGGAGCTGCGCGATGTTCCTCCACGCGGACGGGCGCTGGACTTGGCATGTGGCGAGGGCAGAAATGCGATTTGGCTCGCCAAACTCGGTTGGGTCGTCACCGCTGTCGACTACTCCGAAGTCGCGCTCGAGCGGGCGCGCCGATTAGCCGCTGGGCAGCACGTCGACGTCGAGTGGGTCCAGGCCGACGTCACCAGCTTCGCACCCGCGGCCGCTGCGTTCCAGCTCGTGATCGTTGCCTACCTGCAGCTGCCGGAAGCTGAGAGGCGCGCGGTGTTGGCGCACGCTGCGGCGGCGTTGGGTCGTGGTGGAATCCTTTTCATGGTGGGACACGCGCTTCTCAATCTCACGCAAGGGGTGGGCGGGCCGCGGCAGCCGGAGGTGCTATGGGAGCCGGCTGAAATTCGCCAAGAGGTAACCGGGCTCGGCCTCACGGTGCGGCGCGCGGAGCACGTGCGCCGTCCGGTCGAGACGGCCGAAGGAGTCAAAGACGCGATTGACACGGTGCTGCGCGCCGAACGCGTAGCCGCGTAATACAGCTTGTCAATTTGTTCATCGACCTTACGACTCAGGGCACTGGCGCGCCTTCGTAAAGAGGGGGACTCTCTCCCCTGACCCTTACTCAATCCTTCCTCAGCACGACGGCAAGCAAGCAGCTGTCCCCCTTACCAAGGGAGACCGACGGGGGGTCGAGTGTCCGGCGGAGGTGGGATCGGAGGATTCGCTAACACAGTTGGTGATGGGCCGCGCAACCTCCCCTGACCCCTCCTTGGTAAGGAGGGGAGCCTGGCATCGGCCCTGGCGTGCCACCCGTTCCTGCCATCGCTCACGCTCGCGGCGCAGCCAGGCGGCAGCCTCAGCCATATCCTCACGGTTGGCCCACATCCCAAAAAACGGCAGGCTGGAAAATTCCTCTTCGGTGGAAACGACGGGCTGCGACGTCGCAACTGGCTCGATACGCACCACCACGTGCGGGGCTCAAAGGACTGACCGCGTCGCAGCCCAATCTGGTATCAGACGCCCTCCTTATACCCTAGTCCTCCGCCCGCGCGGCCGCGTCGAGGAAGCTGACGAAGCGCTTAATGTCGGCGTTCAAGAGCCGCCATGCTTTCGGGACACGGCGGGCGAGTGCCCGCAACCGAGGCCACTCGAGCTCAAAGCCGTACACGTTCCGGAATAGGTGCCGAAACCGCAGGAACTCTTCGAGGGCACGCGCCGCCTCGCGGCGGATGACTGCCGGGCGGATGCCGGGCAGCTCAAGAGTCATGTTGTCGAGCAACTCGTGGTGCCAAGACAGGCCCGCAGGGACACCCCCGTTCAACTCCGGGGCGATCTTCGCGAAGATGCGCTCCGCTCCGGTGTAGAAGTCATGCAGCACGTCGCCCAGACCACGCAGCTCAAGTGTGCTCGGCGAGTGTGACGAGGACAGCTGCTCAAGTGCGCCAGCCGCCTCCTGCACCACGCGCGCGAGGCGATCCCGCTCCTCGCGCACGGAAGCCGCCAGCCGCGCAAATCGTTCGCCGGGCCTATGGGGCGCTTTGGCCATGGAGCACAATCCCTTCCTCTGCGAGCCACTTGCGGTAGCGGCGTGTCGCCGACTCGATGGGCACGACGTCGATTTCGAACTCGCCTGCCGCCTTAGTTGCCGCCGCACTGGCCTCGAAGAATCGCTCTGCGGGCATACCCTCGACCGCCAGGTCGATGTCGGAACCTCGGCGGAAGTCGCCGCGCGCCAACGACCCACAGAGCACCACGCGGCGCGCGCCGTACCGCCGCACCAGGAGGTGAGCAACCCTGCGTGCGGTGGTGCGTGCCCGTTGCGCTACGGTGACGTCTGCCCGGCGCTCCTGCCGCCAGCGCTCTCGCCAAGCATGGATGTACGAATCAAATTCACCCATGGCGCCTACAGCATAACCAATGACATCGCTCGTGAACAGCTTTTCGGCCCACCACAACCCAACTCGGCATGGGCGCCACGGGCTCTCGTCGGCGGTGGTAGCAAGCGCCGCGAGGTGGTAGTAGCACGGGCACTGTAACAACCCCGTTTCGACGCAACCCATGTTCGCCTACATCATCCGCCGCCTCTTGCTGATCATCCCGACGTTGTTCGGGATCATGCTGCTCAACTTCATCATAGTTCAGGCTGCACCCGGTGGGCCCGTGGATCTCATGATCGCCCGCCTCAAGGGGACTGCCGTAGCCGCCACAGCACGCATCGGCGGCGCCACCGGTGCCGAGACGACCGGCGCCGGCCAGGGCGCTGGAGTCGCCAGCGCGTACCGCGGCGGCCGCGGCCTCGATCCCGCGCTGGTCCGCCAGCTCGAAAAGCTCTACGGATTCGACAAGCCCCCCTGGGAACGGTTCGTTCACATGATGAAGAGCTATGCGGTCTTCGATTTTGGCGACAGCTTCTACCAGGACCGTCCGGTGATCGACCTCATGCTGAGCCGGCTGCCGGTGTCGATCTCACTCGGCTTGTGGAGCACGCTGCTCGTCTACCTCATCTCGATCCCGCTCGGCATCACCAAGGCGGTGCGCGACGGCTCCGGTTTCGATGTGTGGACCAGCGCGGTCGTGATAGTCGGCTACGCCATTCCGGGCTTCCTCTTCGCCATCCTGCTGATCGTCCTGTTCGCCGGCGGCAGCTTCGTCCAGTGGTTTCCGCTACGCGACATAGTCTCCGACAACTGGGCGCAACTGAGCTGGCCGGCGGCCATCGGCGATTACTTCTGGCACATGACCCTGCCGGTCCTCTCGCTGGTGATCGGCGGCTTTGCCAGCCTGACGATGCTGACGAAGAATTCCTTCCTCGACGAGATCAACAAGCAGTACGTCATCACCGCCCGCGCCAAGGGATTGACCAAGCGGCGCGTGCTGTACGGTCACGTTTTTCGCAACGCCATGCTGATCGTCATCGCCGGGTTTCCGGCCGCCTTCGTCGGCATCCTGTTCACCGGGGCGCTATTGGTAGAGGTAATTTTTTCACTGAATGGCCTCGGGCTGCTCGGCTTCGATGCCGCCATCAACCGCGACTATCCGATCATGTTCGGGACACTCTACATGTACACTCTGGTGGGGCTGGTACTGAATCTGGTCAGCGACTTGACGTATGTGCTGGTCGATCCGCGCATCGACTTCGCCAGCCGCGAGGCATGAGACGTGAAAGGAGAGCAACGTCCGCGCTGGCGCATCAGTCCGCTCACCCGGCGGCGGCTCCACAACTTCCGCGCTAACCGGCGCGGGTTCTGGTCGCTGTGGATCTTCCTGGTGCTGTTTGGTCTCAGCCTGTTAGCCAATGTGATCGCCAATGATCGGCCACTCCTGGTCGAGTACGACGGTCGCTTCTATTTTCCGGTGCTGAAGAACTACCCGGAGACAACCTTCGGCGGGGTGTTGCCGACCGAAGCGGATTACCGCGACCCTGCCGTCGCCAAGCTGATCGACGCCAAAGGAGGGATGATCTGGCCGCCGATTCCCTACAGCTACAACACGATCAATTACCAGTTGCCCGGGCCGGCGCCGACGGCGCCGTCGCGCGAGAACTGGCTCGGCACCGACGACCAAGGGCGCGACCTCACCGCGCGGCTGATCTACGGCTTCCGCATCTCCGTCCTGTTCGGCCTGGTCCTGACCCTGGCGAGCTCGGTAGTGGGCGTGATGGCGGGCGCCGTGCAGGGCTACTTCGGCGGTTGGACCGACCTGCTGTTCCAGCGCTTCATCGAGATCTGGGGTGGGTTGCCGGTGCTCTATCTGCTCATCATCCTCTCCAGCCTGGTCGCGCCCAATTTCTGGTGGCTTCTCGGTCTGATGCTGCTCTTCAGCTGGACCGCGCTGGTGGGTGTCGTGCGCGCCGAGTTCCTGCGCGCGCGCAACTTCGACTACGTGCGCGCCGCTCGCGCGCTCGGCGTCCGCAACTCGGTGATCATGTTGCGTCACCTCCTACCCAACGCCATGGTGGCGACCTTGACCTTCCTGCCGTTCATCCTCAACGGTGCCATCACCACGCTGACCTCGCTCGACTTCCTCGGCTTCGGCCTGCCGCCGGGCTCGCCCTCCCTCGGTGAGATTTTGGCACAGGGCAAAGCCAACTTGCAGGCGCCGTGGATCGGCATCGCAGGCTTCGTCGTCCTGGCGGTGATGCTGAGCTTGTTGATCTTCATCGGCGAGGCGGTGCGCGACGCCTTCGATCCGCGTAAGGGCGTATGACCGACCCGCTGCTTCAGATCCGCGATCTCTCCGTCTCCTTCGACACGCCCGGCGGCGAGGTCCAGGCCGTCCGCCACCTCTCGCTCGACATCAACAAAGGCGAGACCGTCGCCCTCGTCGGCGAGAGCGGTTCCGGAAAGTCCGTGACCGCGCTCTCCATCCTGCAGCTGTTGCCCTACCCGCCGGCGCGCCATCCCAGCGGCAGCATCCGATTCGAGGGCCAGGAGGTGGTCGGTGCCCCGGAACCCGTCTTGCGCCGCGTGCGCGGCAACCGCATCGCCATGATCTTCCAGGAGCCCATGACCTCGCTCAATCCGCTGCACACGATCGAGAAGCAGGTCAGCGAGGTGCTGTTCGTGCACAAGGCGCTGGGGCGCGCGGCCGCACATGCGCGGACGTTGGAGCTGTTGCGTCTGGTCGGGCTACGGCAGGCCGAGCAGCGGCTCGGCGCCTATCCCCACCAACTCTCGGGCGGCGAACGCCAGCGGGTGATGATCGCCATGGCACTGGCCAACGAGCCCGACCTGCTCATCGCGGATGAGCCGACGACCGCCCTCGACGTCACCATTCAGGCGCAGATTCTCACGCTGCTCAAAAGGCTGCAGGCGCAGTTCGGCATGGCGCTGCTACTGATCACCCACGACCTCACCATCGTCCGCAAGATCGCCGGCCGCGTGTGCGTCATGACCCAGGGGAAGATCGTCGAGAGCGGACCGACCGCGGAGATCTTCGAGCGGCCTGGTCACACCTACACCCGCCACTTGCTGGAGGCCGAGCCCAAGGGGCAGCCGCTCGCCGCGCCGGCAGACGCGCCGGCGGTGATGGCCGCGCAGGACGTGAAGGCGTGGTTTCCGATCAAAGGCGGGTTGTTGCACCGCACGGTCGATTACCTGAAGGCGGTCGACGGCATCAGCGTCACTGTCCGTGAGGGCCACACCGTCGGCATCGTCGGCGAGAGCGGCTCGGGGAAGACCACGCTCGGCCTGGCACTGCTCCGCCTGCTGCGCAGCGAGGGCCGCATCCAATTCCGCGGACGTGACATCCAGGGGCTCGCGTCGAAGACGCTGCGGCCGCTGCGGCGCGAGTTCCAGATGGTCTTCCAGGACCCGTATGGCTCTCTGTCGCCGCGCATGTCGGTCGGGCAGATCATCGAGGAGGGCCTGCGGGTCCATGGATTGGGACGTGACGCGGGCGAGCGCCTCGCCATGATCGGCCAGGTCCTGCGCGAGGTCGGACTCGATCCCGACATCCAGGACCGCTACCCGCACGAGTTTTCCGGCGGCCAGCGCCAGCGCATCGCGATAGCGCGCGCCATGGTGTTGCGGCCGCGCTTCGTAGTGCTCGACGAGCCCACCTCAGCACTCGACATGTCGGTGCAGGCGCAGATCGTCGATCTGCTGCGCGAGTTGCAGGCGCGGCACCGTCTCGCCTACCTGTTCATCAGCCACGACCTGCGCGTGGTGCGCGCGCTCAGCAGCGAGGTCATCGTCATGCGCGCCGGCCGCGTCGTCGAGCACGGACCGACGGCGGAGATCTTCGACCACCCCAAGGATGCGTACACCCGGGCGCTGCTGGCTGCGGCGTTTGCAATTGAAGCGGTCGACGGCGGTATGGTGACGCTGTAGCGGCAAGCCGCGAGCGCAGTCCCGTCGATCGCGCGTGGCTCATTGTGGCTACCGCATCGACTATCTATGCGGTGGCTGACTGATATGATAACCCTTGCGCTATGAGCGAGGTCCACTACGACGCGCAGATGCCGAACGCGGTATTCTACCCTCACCGGTTACTCTAAGCTCGCCAAGCTTCCGTTATGATCGGACTGCGATGACCTGGGCCGAGGCGGAAGGTCTCCCGTTTCCGCTGGGTGTGACCTGGATTGAAACCGAGCAGGCATACAACTTCGCGCTCTACTCCGAGCATGCCGAGAGCGTCACCTTGCTATTGTACGCGGAAGACGATCTGGCCACGCCGGTACTGAGCTACCGCCTCGACTACCTGAAGAACAAGTCCCGCAGAGTCTGGCACTGTCGTTTGCCGCAATCGATGCTGAAGGGAGCGCGCTACTACGCCTACTCAGTGGACGGGCCGAAGCCCGCAGGCCGCTTCCAATGGCACAACTTCGATCCGGAGAAGATCCTCCTCGATCCCTACGCAAAATCCCTGTTCTTCCCGCCCAGCTTCGATCGCAGCGCCGCCATCGGGCCTGGGTCCAACGCGGGGAAAGCCTCACTGGGCCTGATTTCGGCGGATGCGAAACACTTCGACTGGGGCGGCGATCCTCGTCCGCGCCACGAATCGGATACGATCATCTACGAGCTGCACGTGAGAGGATTCACGCAACACCCCAGCTCCGGCGTGGCGGCGGAAAAACGCGGCAAGTACGCTGGCCTGGTGGAGAAGATTCCCTACCTGCAAGAGCTCGGGGTGACGGCAGTGGAGCTGATGCCGGTGTTCCAATTCGACTGGCAGGACGATAACTACTGGGGCTACATGCCGGTGAGTTTTTTCGCCGCGCATCACCGCTACGGCAGTACCGGGGATAGCTGCGAGCAGCACAATGAGTTCCGCGCGATGGTCAAGGCTCTGCACGCAGCGAACATTGAGGTCATTCTCGATGTGGTGTACAACCATACCGGTGAGGGTGATGCCAAAGGGCCAATGTACAGTTTCAAGGGGATCGATAACAGCACCTACTACCTGATGTCCGGCGACCCGAAGGCGCCCTACGAGAACTTCTCGGGGACCGGGAACAGCTTGAACTGCGCCAACCGCTACGTGCGCAGAATGGTTGCCGACAGCATGCGCTTTTGGGCCAGAGACATGCACGTCGATGGGTTTCGGTTCGACCTCGCTTCCATCTTCGCCCGCAACCTGGACGGATCGATCAACCGGGAGGATCCGCCACTGTTCGGGGACATTCGCTTCGAAGCGGATTCTTCAAACCTCCGGCTGATCGCCGAGCCGTGGGACGCCACTGACGTTTACCAGCTGGGCCGGAGTTTTCCCGGAACCCTGTGGCTTCAGTGGAACGGGCGCTTCCGCGACGACATGCGCCGTTTCGTCAGGGGCGACGCCGGCATGGTGTCCACCGTCATGCAGCGCCTGTACGGCAGCGATGACCTCTTTCCGGACGAGCGCATCTACGCCTACCACCCCTACCAGAGCGTGAATTACGTCACCTCACACGACGGCTTCACGCTCTATGATCTGGTCTCGTACAAGCAGAAACAGAACTGGGCCAATGGCCGCAACAACACCGATGGAATGCCCGAGAACTACAGCTGTAACTGTGGGTGGGAGGGAGATAGCGGCGTGCCCCCCGAGGTGCTGCAGCTGCGTAAACGCCAGATCAAGAACTTCTGCTGTCTCTTGTTTCTCTCCAACGGGACCGCGATGTTGCGCGCCGGTGACGAGTTCATGCAGACGCAAGAGGGGAATAACAACCCTTACAACCAGGACAACGAGACCAGCTGGCTCGACTGGCGCCGGCAGGCGGCAAACGCAGACATCTTTCGCTTCTTCAAGATGATGATCGCCTTCCGCAAGGCCCACCCGTCATTGAGCCGCAGTCGGTTCTGGCGCGACGACGTCCGCTGGTACGGTGTCGGACCGTCGGTGGACATCTCTTGGGATTCACACAGTTTGGCCTTCTTCCTGCGCGGCGCGTCACAGCACGACGATGATCTCTACGTGATGATCAACGCGCATCGGGAAGACCTGCACTTCTTCATCCAGGAGGGGCGCGCGGAAGAGTGGAGGCGGGTCATCGACACGGCCCTGGATTCCCCGGACGACTTCTGTGAACCGGGCAGGGAGGCGCAGTCAGCCTTGGGGAGCTACACGGTGAAAGCACGGTCGGTGGTGGTGTTCATCCGGCGGTTGGGCGAATCGGGCCGGTGAGAGTGTCGCCTGAAGGCAGGGCAGAGTGGGTAGGAGGTGCCATGAAAGCAACGGAGTTCGATGGTGCGCAGGTCTACGTAGTCGGCGGCTCGCTCGGCATCGGCCTGGCCGTCGCGCAGCGTGTGGCGGCGTTGGGTGCTGACGTGACGATTTTCGCGCGCCGTCGCGAACCGCTCGAGCGGGCGGCTGACGCGGTGCGCACCGCATGCCGGCGGCCGAGCCAGTCCGTCGCGTGGCGGCAGCTGGACGTAGCTGATCACGACCAGGTTGTGGCGACGATGCAGACGCTCGTTGCCGAGCGCGGCGCGCCGGACGTGCTCATCAACTGCGCCGGGCGCGCCTATCCGCACCGATTCGAGGACATTACCTACGCACAGTTCGCCGAGACGATGGTGGTGAACCTGCATGGTTGTTGGAACACCATCCAGGCGCTGCTGCCACACATGAAGCCCAAGGGCCGCGGCTACATCGTCAACACATCGTCTGTCGCCGGCCTCATCGGCGTGTTCGGCTACACCGACTACTGCGCCTCCAAGTTCGCGCTCGTGGGCTTTTCCGAGGCGCTGCGCGGCGAGCTCAAGCCACACGGCATCACGGTCTCGGTGCTCTGCCCACCCGACACCGACACGCCGGGATTCAAGACCGAGAACCTGACCAAGCCCGAAGAGACGCGCGCAATTTCCGCGACGACGAAGGTCCTCTCAGCGGGAGCCGTGGCCGACGCGCTCCTGCGTGGCATGGCGCGGGAAAGGTTTCTCATCATCCCCGGTCTCGACAGTCGCATGAGCGTCCTGGCGAAGCGGTTTGTTCCCGGCGTCGTCTACTGGGCGATGGACCGCGCCGTGGCGAAAGTCAGGTCGTCTGCCACTGGCTGAGCCGTAGGGGCGACCGCCCGGTCGCCCCTACAATATAATCGGAACATGCAAGCGGTGCCGCGCTACCCGATCTTCTCCACGTCGACCCGCACGGCGCGATCCGCCGGGACCGGTTGCCAGGAGGTGGGGCGGTAGGTGAGGTGACCGTAGCCCGCAGCAAACCCGAGCCACTTGACGTGGCCGGGTTCCACGTCCGCTTGGCCGTACCAGCCCTTGTGCATGAAGGGCTCGAAGCCGTTGTAGACGATCACCTGGCCCGGCCGGCAGGAGGGCGTGAGCTTCGCCTGGATGATGCATTCGCCCACGTCGCTGACGACCTTCACCTGCTCACCGTTGGTGATACCGAGACTGGCCGCGTCCTTGTCGTTGATGAATACGAACGGCTCGCCGCGGTGCGTGTTGAGCAGGTGGCGGTTCAGCATGTTCATCGAGTGGATCGACCAGCGGTTGTGCCCGCTGGTCATCAGGAACCGCCGCTTCGGGCCGCCGTGCCCGGGCGTTTCCTTGTGGGTGGGCAACTCCTCGCCCGCTTCCAGGAACCATTCGTGATCGATGTAGAACTGCGCCCGCCGCACCAGGGTGGCGTACGGGATCTTGTCCTCGGTGTGCCAGCGTAACGGGTTGTGCACCTCGTCCGGCTTGATGGTCGAAGCTTGCGACTCCCCGTGCCCCGCCAGGCCCCAGCCGACGAAGCGCACGTAGCCCTTCTCGCGCAGCGTCTGCAGCGACGTCCCTTCCGGGAAAATGCCGTAGACGGCATTGTCGCGCACGGACTCATCGAAGAAGCGGTCCTCGTCGCGCAGCGCGCCGTTGAGGGTGTATTTCCCAGATATGCCGACGAGCGAGCGGTATGTGCCCTTGCGATCGGTGTACCCGGTCATCCCGCGGGCAGCGGCACGGCGCTCGATCGCCTCCAGGATCATGACGCCGATGTCATGCTCGGGAAGCGCCTGCCCCGGCGGCGGCACCGCGCGGTCGGTCAGCACCCAGTTAAGGTGGTGCACCGACGGCATGCTCATGAAAACCTTCTCGTAGTGCTGGGCGGCCGGCAGGATGTAGTCGGAGTACATGCCGGTGGTGTTGAGACGGAAGTCCACCGACACGATCAGCTTGAGCTTGGGCCAGAGCCCCTCAAGCAGCAGCTTCTGCCCGCCGCGCTGGCGGCGCAGCATGTTGCCGCCTGCCTCGAACAGCACCCGCGGCTCAACCTCGCGATACGCCTGCGAGTACTGCAGGCCAAACCAGCCCTTGTCGATCGCCTCGTTGATGTACTCGTCGAAGCTGCGCTTCATTGACGGGTCGTTGTTGTCGGGGTTGTTCCAGCGCTCCTTGTAGCCGTACTGGTAGTACCAGAGGAACGCGGGCGGGATCATGGAGCCGAAGCCGCCCAGCTCGGGGTTCATCGCCGAGACCAGGTTGGCGATCATCTCCAACGTGCGCGTCGGATCGTCCAGGGTGAGCATGCGCCGCATAAGGGTGCGCATCTGGTGCGCCATGCGCGCCGCTTCTTGCCCCGGCACGCCCTTGTCCGCCATGAACGCCATCCCGTCCCACCCGCCGGCGGCCCACGAGCGCGTGCCCGTGCCCTTCTTGCCCCAGTTGCCGGTGAGGCCGAGGAGCAACGCCATCGAGCGCTCCATGAGATCGCCGTGGTAGTACTTGCCAGAATTCCACCCGATGAAGATCTTGGTCTTGCGCGTGGCCACCTTGCGGGCCAGCTGGCGGATGTTGTCGGGGTGGATCTCGCAGATCGTGCTCGCCTTCTCCGGCGTGTAGTTCTCAAGGCGGCGCTTCAGCCGCTCGAAGACCGGCTCGACCTCGACCATCGTCCCGTCCTTGAGCGAGACGGTGTAGCTCCCTTCGAGCGCCGGGCTCACACTGGCACAGGCCAAGGTGTGGCGCGGCGCCGGAGTCACAACGTGTGAGCGCTCATCGGCCCAGAAGAATTGGTCCTCGCGATCATCCTGGGCGAGATCCGTGCCCCTCAGGAAGCGGCCGCTGTCCTTGCGGACAAGCAGCGGCAGATCCGTCTGCTCTTGCACGAAGCGCTTGTTGTAGAGCCCGGCGTCGATGATCACCTTGCACATCGCCAGCGCCAGCGCGGCGTCGGTGCCGATGCGTACCGGCAGGTGGTAATCGGCGTGAATCGCCGACGGGCTGTAGTCGGGCGCGATGGTGACGACCTCGCCGCCGTTGTAGCGCGCCTCGGCGATGTAGTGATACCAATGGATGTTCGTATAGACCGGATTTGCATGCCAGATCAGAGTCAATTCTGCTAGGAACCAGTCGTCCATGCTGGAAACCGGGTCGAACACGCCGAAGGTGAGGTGGTAGCCGGGGCTGAAGTCGTGGAACTCCGCGTTGCCGTCGGTCGTCGGGGAGCCGAGGGCGTCGCTGAAAAGCCGGGAGGCGGTGGCAGCAAACTCGGGCGTCATCAACGTGATGATCGACTCGGGGCCCTGCTCCTGGATGGCGTCAAGCATGGCGTCGGCGATGTCGTCGAGCGCCTCGTCCCACGATACCGCTTTGAACTTGCCCTCGCCGCGTTCGCCGACGCGCTTCAGCGGCTGCGTGATACGATCCGGCGCATGGAGCAGATCGCTCCAGCACGCGCCTTTCTGGCAGCCCATCGGATTCATGTCGGGGATACCGGGCTCGATGGGCGTGAACACGCCCGACTGCTCCTCACGCATGACCTTCCCGTCTTTGCTGTACACGCGCCACGAGCAGCCGCCGGGGTAGCAGTCCACCGAATGGCTGCCCCAGGTCACTCTGTCCCAGGTCCACTTCTTTCGGTACGCATCAGCCCACGTCCCTTTAGTCGATGTCATGGTGGCTCTCCCTCGGCGCGCCCAGGAGGCGTGCGTTGGCTCGCTGTTTACCGAACGGTCGGTAGGGAGCCAACGTAAGTGGTCAGCTTCAAAGGTGACAAAAGGCAGCGGCCAACCCAGGTCGCCCGCTGTCAGGCGGCGCTTTCTTCGCCCAACTCACTGCTGTCCGGTTAACGAAACCATGCCTAGGTCCAAGCTCTTGAAAGAGAGGCGGTATTGCCGCAGTTGGCGGTTAAACGACTTGAACTCTGTTTGCCTTTCGCACCCGCGCGCCCCGC
>Ga0181527_1000475_pt1 | contig 46135 bp, 28 predicted proteins | sample PEATcosm2014_Bin_30_FD_119762 | JGI IMG/M metagenome (GOLD analysis project Ga0181527, IMG submission 119762) | Peatland microbial communities from MTU Mesocosm Facility, Houghton, MI, USA - PEATcosm2014_Bin06_60_metaG | ecosystem: Environmental > Terrestrial > Soil > Wetlands > Peat | place...
CCGGAAGAATTGTAGGCGTGCTGCGGGTTCGAATTGTTGCTGGTATCAACCCCGCCGTCCCCGAAATACCACAGCCGCTTTGTAAACGGGCCCGTGGACTGGTCGGTAAACGTGATGGTTGCCGGAACCTGCGCAATGGTCTGGCTCACCGTGAACATTGCTTTTATGGGCACAAGCACGGTTACCACCGCAGGCTGGCTTTCCACGCTGTCTTGCGTGTTCTTGACCACCACCGTGTAACTTCCCGCATCCGCAAGGGCAACCGGGTTCTTACTGTAGGTCGCAGCGGTAGCACCCGCGATCGCCGTGCCCCCTTGCTTCCACTGGTAAGCGGTCGCGTTTGTGGCGACCACGGTAAGAGACAAACTGCCGCCCACATTCACGGTTGTTGCAGCGGCCGGCTGGACGGTTATGACGGGCGGCTGCGTAGTGACGGTAACGGAAACGGCGTTCGACGTGGCCGAGGTCCCGCACGCGCTGGTGACAATGCAATGGAATTGCGAATTGTTGTCCGATGATGTCAAGGCAGACGATGTAAACGATTGCGAGGTCGCTCCCGCGCCGCCGGCGGCGGTCCACGTCGCCCCGCCGTTCTTGCTCTGCTGCCATTGGTAGGTAAAAGGAACGTTCGTTCCGGTTGCGGAAACAGAATAGGAGACTGCGCCGCCGACCAGGACGGTTTGGGTTGCCGGCGTCGGCTGGGTGGAAATGGACGGCGCGTTGCACGTCACGGTAAGCGTTGCGGTACCGGACGTGGCGGCTCCTTTTGAGTTGGTCACCGTACAGCGGAATTGTGCCCCGTTGTCGGCTGGGTATGCTGCCGTGAAGGAGTAGGCGGATGAGGCGCCGCCGGTACCGGCGGCGACATTTGTCCACGTCGTCCCGTCCGGGCTGCGCTGCCACTGGTATGCGAGGCCTCCGCCTGTCGCAACGACGGTGAATGTGGCTGTCTGGCCTGAGTTTACCGTCAGGTTCGACGGCGAGGTCGTGATCGAGGGCGCTGCGGTAGTCACCGATGTGAAAGTGATCCAGTTGGCGCCAAGTTTCTGGGACTGGTAGCAAAGGTTTATCCAGTCGGCGGAACGTACGCCGACGGCAAGGGACGGTTCATCCACAATACCTTTGAAGAGATTGGTATGATCAGACCTTGTTGCTATGTCAATTTCGCCGGACCTGCCCGGACGTGTCCACAGCACGCTTGTGGCCACCGGACTGCCGTCCTTCCAAAGAGTGACGGTGGGTCCGCAAAAAGCCTGGGTGCCGAGTGGCAGTGTTGTTACGCTTGTGAACGCGCTGACCCTTGCGCGGATCCAATAGGCCGTAATGCCGTCCACGGATGTGGTTGCCCAATCCAGAGGCTGGGTGAAAGAAACCGAACCGCTTAGCGTGAGACTGCCGTTGACACCATTCTTTGTTCCATCCGATACGCCGTTTAAGGGAACCCACGCGCCATTCCAATATTCCCACGCAATTGTCCAGACGCCCACACCAAGAGTGCCCACATGTAAACCAAGTGCTTTGAACGTAGTGGCATTTCCAAAGTAGTAAGCATCATTGACCGCAGGAGTGGCGCGAATCAGGATCATGTCATTTGCAGTAACATTGTTTGCGGCTGCTGTCTGGTCTGTAAAAGTACCGGCCGGCCCCTCAGCCACGGCGCCCGCCAAGGCAAAATTAGCAGGTGTCAAGGTGTCGTAGGTGACCGCCCACAGGTGCCAGTTGCCGTCGATGGCGGTCACATCGGTCGTGAAATTACCGGCGGTGTGGTCATTGATATCGAATTCGAACGGGAAGGGGTTGGAAGTATTAATGCCCAAGTCCCAACGTGTATTGCCTGTGCCGCCCTGGTTAAAAACGTATTGTTGACTTGCAGTACCGGTCAATTGCGTCCACACCATTGCAGTTATGCCTTTGCCCGCCTCACTTGGCCCTGCAGCAGCAGTCAGATATTTGCCAGTCACCGCTGGCAGGTTGGAAACATTGGTACTGCCGAAATTCTGTCCCCTTCCTATGACGGCATTCGTTTCGTCACCGGCCGCCATCCCGACGCCGGTGAGAGGAAAGCTGCCGGTCGCATCGGCATACCCGTTGGCGTTCGTGTTTCCCGTTTCATTCAGATGCCACACGCCCACAAATCCATTGCTGAACACCGAGGGCCCGTTCGAGCTATCCGCAGCGCCTGCGTTGCCCCAGTACATCAAGAGTTGGGTGTTGTTGTTGCCGTTCACGTCCGCCTTCACCCAGATCTCCGCAACCTGGTTCGCATTGTCCCATCGCTCTATCTGGTACGGGATGTGTATGCCGCCGGATGTTGCAAAGCGAATGTCTTGACCGGCGGGCTGTGCCTGGGCGAATGAAAAGACGGTGTTTGCGCTTGTCAACCTCACGAGCACGGGGAAGCCCGCCTGCGTCGTGGCGACGTTTGCGCCCGATGCCGTGGTGTTGAGGGTGATAGTGCTGGCGTGCGCCCATTGCGAATAATCGTCCGCGCCCAACGCGGCAAAGGTCAGTCCGGCCATCCAGGCGCCGGCAAAAGCAACGATCAGGCTGCATCCGCCGTACTTCGTCACAAGACTTCTCATCGTACATGCCCCCCGCTTTTCACAAGCAGCATTGTCACGCGCCCGCCCCCCGGCGCCGCCGGCGAGTACCAAAGACAAATAGGAAAGGTCCCACGTTCGGCTGGGTTTCGGCCGCCACGCACCGGGCAGCTTCCGGCTGAATAATCTCAATACATATTATATCAGATTGTTGCACGAAATTCAGCTCAAAATGACGGATTTCCCCCGCATGATCAAGAACTCCGCCCAGGTTTCGAGCATTGATCGGCTCTGCACTGCGGTTACATATGCGGCCCCTCCTGCATTGCCTCCCATTACCGAGGATTCTTCCCTGTCAATAATTGAAACTCTCTTTGCATCTCCTGCACGATGAATGGTTCGTGCTTCCGCTACCCGCGTGAGGCTATCTTCGCGGCCCCTTCACGCTTCCATAGTTGTTCAGCATATTTCAGGGCACAATGTATATTTTTGATCCGAACCGAATCTCACTAAAATTACATTGTTTCGATTTCTTGAAGAATTTTTGCGATACGCGGCCATAGCTCAATTGGATAGAGCGCCTGACTACGGATCAGAAGGTTGGCGGTTCAATTCCGTCTGGCCGTACCACTACAAGCCCCAAGATTTGCAGGGTACGCAATTTTGGGGTTTTCTTTTTTTCCGGCATCAATGCCCCATGTACTCAAATACGCTTAAGTACGGTCAAACCGCGTACTCGTTGTGTACAGCACACTTTTCAACAGAAGCAGGGCCGAGCTTCATTGGACCGGAAAATCCCGAAGGGGTTTCCGCCAATCTTTTTCGCAGGAATTGAATTGAAGAACTGGGATCGAATCCTGCATGGGTTTTAACGTTAGGTCTTTTGCATTATGACAGTTTCAACGCGCGCTCGTTTCATCGGTAACGGATTCTTGAGACGTTCTGCTTATCCGGTCGCGAACAAGTTTCCAACTTTGGGTAGTAAGAAATGTTTGCTCTGCAATTTCAAGCATACGTTCAAATTTGGCCCAGGGAATTGCGAACGAAAGAACACTGTGGTTCACTCTTGGACGTGCCGACACGTCGAACATTCCAAGAATAGCTCGCGGATGTTCTTTTTGCGATTCAAGCAACGGGTACTGAACAATTGACGCGCAGCCAGCGCCGAAAGGAGCGGCAACAGCTTCTGAATTCGATTCGTCAAATCCTGCCCACGTAAACAGTCCCGATAAAACATCAGGCGTTGCAAAAAATACTACAACTTCGGGCGTATCGGTTTCGTCAATCGTGCCCCATGGTTTAAACACAATATACCGTTTGTCCGATGGAATGAAAGGAACGCTTTCTTTCCACGTATTTACGATTTCGGGCGTTTGTTTGTAGTGTTCACCTTCAAATTGTCCGGGTATGCCGCATGACAGAAACTCGTTGAAATGAGGACGCACGCCATTATCGAGACCAAGAAACCGCTTGCCACAGCCAAGCGTTTCTTTCGAGAAACACATTGGTTTTCCCCGTCTCACAGCTGCGAGGTCGCCTATAAAACAACGCCATGCCGTAGCCGTTTTTGCAAGCTCCGCCCCGTGCGTTTCGTTTGCATGAAAAAAGATGATAGGAAGTTCCGCTCCAGGAAAATATCTTGTCCAAAGTTCAAGAAATTGTGATTTGGTGTTTCGCTTCATACAACTTATACGTGTTATGTATCATTTATGTTGCCAAAATAAAGAATTTTCTCTGTCTTGGTCAAGCACAACGCAAACGTCCTTTTTGTCCGACACAATACCCATGAATGATGCTGATCAAACGGCACCCCCTTTATTGTGAATATCGCGGGGTGCGAGGGTTGTATTAGCAGAGGCTTGGTAGTATACTATTGCATGTAGACCGGCGCCGTCTTTGCAGCAGAAGGCAACGGGCCGAATCCTGATTTTGGTCTAACGGCAAATCATGAGAGTTGCGCAAGTAAAAGGACTCCTCACATGAAGAAAATTACGGCACAGTTTATTCTTGGCGTTGGTTTGGTGATTCTGTTTTCGCAGCGGACGCAGGCCCTGTGGGTACAAACAAACGTGCCGCAGGCGGAGCATATTTATGCACTTGCCGTAAATGGCAACACCGCCTTTGCCGGCACTTTCGGCAGCGGCGTTTTCCGTTCCGCCAATGACGGCGCAAGCTGGACCGCGGTCAATTACGGGCTCACGAATAGTACGGTCCTGTCGTTTGCGGTCAGCGGAAGCGCTATCCTTGCAGCCACCTATGGCGGCGGCATTTACCGTTCCGCCAGCAACGGAACAAGCTGGAGCCCGGTCGATTCCGGACTGTCCAATTACACTATGAATGTCCAGTCTCTTGCGGTAAGCGGCAGCTTTGTTTTTGCCGGGACCTATGGCAGCGGCGTTTTCCTTTCCGCCGACAACGGAACGAGCTGGAGCCCTGTCGATTCCGGACTCACGAGTTTCAATGTCACGTCACTGGCGGTAGGCGGCGGCAGTATCTTTGCCGGGGCCTGGGGCGTCTTTCTGTCGACAAATAACGGAACCGGCTGGACCGAAGTCGATTCCGGTATCACGGACCCGAACGTCATTTCCCTTGCAGTGAACGGAACGAACATTTTTGCCGGGACCTATGGCAGCGGTATTTTCCTTTCCGAGAATAACGGCACAAGCTGGACCGCGGTCAATTCCGGGCTCTCGAGTACGGTTGTCACTTCTTTTGCGGTGAGCGACGGCGGCATCTTCGCAGGCACCTGGGGCAGCGGTGTTTATCTATCCACCAACAACGGTGCAAGCTGGACCGCCGTCAATTCCGGACTGGCAAGTTTGGATGTACAGTGCCTGGCAGTGGGTGGCGGCACTGTCTTTGCCGGGACCGATAGTGCCGGGGTGTGGCGCAGGCCGCTGTCGGAGATGCTGGCGGCACGTAATCCTTATCCGCGGGCAGGGATGTTGCAGCAAGTGACTTTCACCGTCTTGTCTCCCGGGCGTTCCAACCCAAACGCAACCATGGCATTCTCCCTTCCCTGTCCGGGCCGGATTACTGCCGCCCTTTACGATTTATCCGGCCGTGAAACAATGTCCCTTGTCAATAACTATTTTGGTTCCGGCCCCCACAGCATCTCGTGGGACACAAGGAATCTGGCCGAAGGTTGTTATACGGTAAGAATGCAGGCCGGATCGAACAGCCTCGCAAGAAGTGTCTTGATAACCCGCTAGCGTTGCGTCCCCTCAATGCGTTTATCGCCTGAACAAAATCGAAGGGAACTGGCAGTCACCGCTCGCTTTGGCGCCGGTGACTGACGAGCCGCCATTGCAAGAAGGCTTTCGTATCGATCCTTGTCCGGCGCCCAACCGGACGATGTAATTTTGAAAGGGAATCTGAACGCGCGAACTTCTGTGCGTGAGTTGAGTCTCTGAGGATGGATCCAGGCCGGCCATGACCCCATCTACCGCCACACACTTCTTCGCCGCTATTCTTGTTTTCGTATCCCTTGCGGTTGCGCAACCCATGCAGGACAGCAGCGTTTCTCCTGTGCCGGATTCCGCGGCGAGGGTCGATACCGCCAGCAATGCAGCCATCCTCGATACGGCTGCGGTCCAGGAGCCCTCCGGGAGCTACAGCTCCGCGCCGGAGCCTTTGGCGCCGGACCTCGCAGCCGCCGAACGTCCGTTTTCGCTGTTCGACTACCGGCAGATCGTCTCGATCGGGGTTTCGCTCGGGTACCTTTACTATAGCGAAGACCTGGACATGAGCGATGACATCCAGGCTTTCACCAGTGAATTCGGCCGGGCGCCCCGGCTTGTGGGCGCGCCAAAGAGCACCGAATACGGCACCGTGTTCGGCGCCAGCGCGAGCGCAACTTTTTACTCATGGGAAAACAGGCTGATTGTCCGGCCCAGGGCCGGCCTGCTGCTCGGATTGAACAATACCTACGACGGGTCGACCCAAGAGCAACTATACCGTGACAACAACGGTGACACCACCGGCATAGAATTCGACCCGTTGACTTTCCAGAAGAACAACGTGTTTCTGTTTGCGGGGTGCGACATCGGCTACGCTATCCCCTATGTCAAATTCCCTTTTTTCATGTACACCGGCCTCGATTTCAAATTGTGGTACCGCGATCTGGTGGACAACGGGGGCGACCTGTTGTACAGCACCGACGTCAGCAATTCGGAAACCTATTATTGGCTGAGCGCGCCGCTCGGCGTTCTCGTCACCAGACCGGTGTCCCCGCGCTACGTGCTCGGCATGGACGCATGCGTCAACTTTATGTTTTTCGGCGGAATGCAGGCCGGTCAAGGCTCGGGAGGGACATCGGTGAATTATCCGGCGGTGACCCTCGGCAACCGCGCGTCGGTAAAGGTGGAGCTGTTTGTGGAAAAGAAGCGCGACAACAAACCTGCGCTGAGGTTTGCGCCGTACTTTTTGTACTACACCTTCGGAAAAAGCAATACTGCCGTCGCTCCGCCGAGCGGCGACACCCCCGAATCATTTTACGAACCATCGAGCAACAGTTTCCAGTTCGGGTTCACGCTATCGTGGGAATTCCTGGGGAAAAGAATCAATTGAGCATCCGCCTGAATAACTCAACCCGCCAACCCCGCCACTCCAGGCGGGGTTCTTCAATTGACACGATGCGATATCTCAAACGCCCTCCTGTCGCTGAAGGCGAACGTCGGGGTGAATCACCGGGAAACAAAAAGGGCATCCTGTGCGGATGCCCTTTTGGCTCATTCGACGATACGGCCGAGGTGAGGTCACCGCATGACAAGGAGCGGCTTCACGCTCTGGTACACGCCGTCGACCGAGACGCGTACAAAGCAAATGCCGCTTCCGTTGGCGAGCGAGCCGTTCACCTGTACGGGGTGCCATCCGGCCCCGCATTTCGAGTTCCGGATTTCCCCGAGCACCCTTCCGTTTGCGTTAAGTACTTGGACAAAAACATTTGCAGGCCTGCTTATGTAGAACCGGATCATGCTTCCGAGGGTTCCTATCTTTATTGCCGGCGCCAGGGATGTCCGGTCTATTCCAAGCCCGGGCCGGGCGAGCGATGTTTGCCCGGTGGAGACCGGCAGTATGGTGTACGAGGCCGTGCCCGAGCCCAAACCGGGCGACGTTGCCGTGACCGTCACGGTCCCGGTTGTGAATGTGGACCGCACCGCCACCTTGCACATGCCGCCTTCAGCCGCGAGTTCATGGTCCAGCGGCGCATGATACCCGATGGCCTGGCCAGCCGTCACAAACGCGTCGGTGCCGCCGCGATACACGCAGGGCCCGTTAACGCTGAAGGTGACGTTGGGGCTTACCGTAGGATTCAGGATGCCGTTGGCGTCCACCACCTGCGCAAGGATAATGGCGCAATCGGTGCCATTGGCGGTGATATTGAATTGCGTGCCGTCGGGCTTCACAACCTGCGAATCAACGGTGAGCACGATGTGGTCGGGATTGCCCGCGGTTTTCTTTTCATCGAAGCAGACCACGTTGCCATTCGAGTCAAGACCTTCGGCGCGCAAGGTCCCCGCCTGCCACGCCACGCTCCACCAGCACTGCAAAGGCAGGTTCGTGGTGTTCTGATTATCCATGTCATTGCTCGCAAGGTTCCATGGATTCGGCACTTTTGCCCCAAGGTTCGTGCCGTTAAGGAGAAGCTGGACCTTTGGACAGTTGCTGAATGCGTTGACCTGCACCGTGCCGGAACGGTTCCAGTGATGGGCAAGAACAACTCCCGGCCTGAGCGAAAACGGTATCCAGGCGACCTGGTAAATATGGTACAGGAGTTTTGGAAGCCGGGCGGCATCCATGATGGATGATCCGAACGACCGCGCGGTCCGGGCATCCCCAAGGAACTGTCCCACTTCCCCGGGCGCCTCGGCAAGGTACCAATGCGCGAGGCCGAACGCGTCCGCTTCCACAGCGTTTTTCCAATTCTGTAGATAGGCGCCTGCAAACGCAAGTTCATAGTCCCAGGCAAACCGGGACGCCCGGGCAGGCCCGGCATCCCACGCTTCGGCGCCAAAGGCCGGATAATTGGTACACGCAGCATTCAATTTCTGTCCGGCTTCACAGCCGCTCGACGAACATTCGATGACATCGGAGATGCCGGCTTTACAGCCATCGAGATATGACCTATCGGACTGGGGCCGAAGCGAGATTGGATCCCATTGTTGAGCGAGTGCCTTGAGCGCCCGCGCGAGACTATCAATAATGCCTGCGTTCGTCACTTCCCACATGAGAATACTGGGGTTGTTGCGGTCGCGGACGATCATATCGCGATGCAACTCGGTTTTGAGAGTAATTATATTCGGGGTGATATTGTTGGTCTGGAATGCACCCTCGCCGTCGCCGCTCGGCTGGTCAAGCATCACGCCGAAGGCGTCGCCCGCATCCACAAACTCGTGGGCACAGGTGGAATGGCCCGGCCGCCAGACCCTGCCGCCGCAGTCCGCGGTGAGCTTGACATCTTTCCACAGGAGTTCGGTCGGAACAGCCGACCCCAACGCCGGATAATTGTACCTGCCGGACGCACCCCACATATAATGCTGGTGTCCGTTGAAATACGGGTAGTCGTGGTCCCAGGTGACCACGCGGATCCCCAGCGGGCTCGTAAAGACGTCCACCGTGGCGCCTCCTACCTTTACAATATGGTAAACTTTGTACATATAGGGCTTGCCCCAGATGCTGTTGGCCGGATACCACAAATGAGGATTCACGACGTCGCCCGTCTGGTCGAAGACGTAATCCGCGCCCGCGGCGATCGGTTGGGTTTGGTCCATGGACAACACGACGTTTGTGGCCGCATCCACCACTTTTGTGGTTACCGTGACCGTCTGGGCCGCGCCGCTCTCGTTCTGGACGTGCGTCATAAGCCGCACGGTGGCTAATGCGTCGGTGGCCGAAACCGTGCCCACGCACGTGCCCCAGTTATTGACAACAGAATACACATTATCGGGAACATACACCTTGCCCGTAATTTTCATCCATACCGGCCGCACCAAACCGCCGTCTGACTGCCCGAACCTGAATTCGGTGCCAAATCCGGGGTTCAGGTATAAGACGCCGCCATTGCTCACCCTGGCGGCAAGCACATTATCGGCCCCGCCGAACTGCACATACTGCGTAATGTCAACGACAAAAGGAACGAACCCCATAACATGCGTGCACTGAGGGTTCAAGGCGCTGTTTCCGGGTATGAATGTTCCATTGATGTACACCGCGGCGCCCACATGCGCGCCCTGAAATTCGACAAACACCTTTCTCCCGGAATATGCGTTATCCAGGGTGAAATGCTTGCGATACCAGCAAACGCCCCCCCACGGGTTGCCACCGCTTATATAATTGGTGTAGGTGTCGTCGTCATTCCAGGAATGGGGAATGCCCACAGTCGTCCATGCGGCATCGTTGAAGGCGGGGGCCTGGGCGCCAACCGGGTCGCTCTTTATGAATAGCCACGGCGTTACGCCCATGTTGATTTCAACCCTGTTGCTCGCCTCCCCCGTATAGGTGTCTGCGAGGCACCAGGATGCTGCCAGGAGCGCCATGATCGATGCCGTCAAGAGCTTTTTACTTACCATACGCTATTCCCCCTTTGTTTGTTTACAGGAACTATGATGGGTTGTCTATTTACTGCATCACAAGCACCCTGCTTTGCAGGTTGATATTGTCCGTCCAGGGCAAACCGCACAAAATGAACGCCGACTCCCGCGGTAGTCTGGCTCAAGAAATACCAGATGCTTCTGCCTGCCGAGAAAATGCTCACTCCCGGCCAGTCATGGAGGTTCCGAACGACCTGAAAACCGTGCTTCTCCCTTGTTAACCGTTCAAGATTCGAGAGAAATGCGCCCTGGTTTGTTGCAGAGATAAATTGCAGGAGGGACAAATGCGGTGCACCGCGCAACACACTTGAGAAGAAAACAAATTACGCCCTCCCACGGGTAATATATCAAAGAATAGCCCCAAAAACCAAGATTTGTTGGCTCGTTCTGCGCCATCCTTTTCCCGACGCTCACTTGCATTCAATATATAAGGAGAAGGCATGATTAGTGAAGCATTGGGGAACATGCTGTTCACCCCAGTGAACAGTCAACGGAATTCGTCTCCCCATCCGGCGTGCAGAACGGTTTGAAAAACGGTGAAAACAAGATTCGATTCTTAAAGGTTCCCCAGAAGCAGTTCGAAACGCGGTATGCTATATGGTCGGCGTCACATCGGAAGGAGAAGTGGGGACAACGCTTGCCCCTGCCTGACCCGGCTGTGCCGCCTTCTTTGTGTCCGCTCGCAGCTTCACCAGCCGCTGGGTCGCTTCACTGTTGAGTTGTTCTTTGCGTTTGCCCATTACCATGTTCCAGGTTGTTTCTTCGTCGAGACTGAACAACTCGTGTACGAGCTTGAGATAAAAGGCGGCGGCCTTGGAACTGAGCCGGTGGACGAACAGGACCTTGTGTTCCTTGACAAGCGTGTCGAACACGCTGTCGAAGGGGATGGCGGTTGTGGCCATCTTTCCCGGAAACCGCTCCGCAAACGCGCCGATAAAGGCGTCATGGGCCTTGACATTGCGGTAAAAATTGGGAATAATTCTGGTTATGGTGCGAGCGCCGCAAAAGTGCCGCGAAAGCATGCCCATCATTTCACTTATCCCGTCGAGCGCGAATTGCGAAAGCTCGGTGGGCACAAACAGCTCTTCGGACGCGTTGATCGCGGATTCCTGCAGCACGTCCATTCCCGGGCTGTTGTCGATGATGACGTAATCGTAGAACCTGTCGAGCTGCGAGTACACGAAGCACTTCCGCAGCACAAACGGGTCTTTGATGTCGGCCGATCCCAGGTCGTTGGACGACGGCACCACCGACAGGTTCGCCACACTGGTCTTCCGGGCCGATTTCAGGAGAAGTTGCGATGCGATGCCGATTGTTGACGCATGGTAAACGTCCCTGATGGTAGGCTTATCTACCGTGGCGCCCAGCATGCTTGTGAGATTGTGCTGCGGGTCGTTGTCGATTGCCAGCACCCGGAAGCCGGTGAGCGCCAGGGCCTGGCCCGTGCATGCGGACAGAGTGGTCTTGCCCACGCCGCCCTTGTAGTTAAGCACGGACACGGTTTTCACGCGGTATTCCCCTTCTTGTTGCTCGTCGCACTACGGATGAGCGCCCTGTGTTTCAAATATAGGTGAATTTGCGGATAATCGGACGAAAGATGTTGAATCCCAAAGCGTGCGCATTCCCCGAAGGTTCGCTTGCGCGGCTACTCCTGTAGCTTTGCATGCAGGGGTAGTCGTGGTGCTGCGAGGTTCTTCAATGAGCGGCTGAGGTGAGACAGACCAAGGCTCAATACGAGAATCCCTTTGGGTTTCGGGCCGGAAAAGTGATTCCGGAGAGGACCTTCGCCCTTCAGGATTCGCTTCCCCTGCATCACTCCTCCGTTTCACATCCACAATCTCCTTCTGAAACGTTCTTCCCGGGCTGTCGGTCTAATTTTCGTATGAATAGGTCGCCTTCCCTTGGCCTGCCGGGGCAGTATACCGAAGCGATACACGATCCATCGTGCGCGCGATGCGTCTACGACTGGCGATCCGTCGGGCCGCCGCCATTGCGCGCCACCATCGACGTTGAGCCTTTACAGTTTGCGAACGTCACGATCGACGTCGGCGGTCCGCGGAGGCGCAGCGCGGCGCTCGTCACGCAGCTCGACGCGAGCCATGTATATTTCATTGAAATCACCGGCGCACGCCCGGAAGGGGAGCAGGCCGATGGCGACCTTGCAACATTGCTCGTGAACTGCGCCATTCAGGCGATTGGGCCCCTGTATCCGAACCCCGCTCGCGTGCTCCTGTTCGGAAGAGTAGTCAACAGGGAAATCGCCGCGCCAACAGACGGGCCAAACGCGAACGCTGTTGCACGGGGAATGAGCTTCTGGGAACGGTTCGGATTTTCGTTTCACATTTTTGACACCGGCGTCTCTCCGCAACTTTCTGGCACTTTGTCGCAGCTGCACATCGCAAGCGGAAAAGGAGCAGACGGTGAGTTTCCTCACGTGGTGCCGCTTTGGCGATTCGAGGCCAGGAAGTTATTCCCGGCAACCGGACTCGCGCCCTCGATGCCACGTCCCTCTTGTTAGGCATTACCCGGCTGTGGCGCAGGAGGCAGCCTTGTGATGCCACCCGCACCGGTATCCCCCGGGAGGTCACGCGGTATGTGGCGGGGAATCCCGCACGGCCTTCTCCTGTGGGTAGTGCTCCTTTTTCTTTCGCCGTGCGCCGCGAATGTGCCGCAAAACAGCGAAACCGTCTGGCTGCGGGGCGTAAAGCTCATGGGCGCGGGAGAAGTTCTTGAGGGGATCCGCCTGCTTGACAGCCTAAGAATGGCCGGATTCGCAGACAGCCTGTTTCTTTCCGATTACGCAAGCAGCGTGTTTCACACGTTCGTGCCGCAGAAAATGGATTCCTGCGTCGCGTTTCTGCAAAATGCGAGTACGCGGCCCGTGTGCGATTCCGCGTACCCGGACCGTATTTCCTGGAAAGTCACAAAAGCGGTCCGTTCTTTGTATCCGTGTTTTCAATACGGGGCCACCTTTGTATACAGAAAGCCCTACCGTTTGGTGTTCCTCGGTCTTGTCGCACAGGATGCAACCGGGGCACTGCTTCACTTTCAGACTTTGCAGCCCCCCTCGCCCGCACAACGCATCCTGTCCGCCGAATTCGAAGACCGCGAAGACGCGGCGGAATGCAACGTGTACGTCGATCTCGATGACACGCAGTCGCCGCTTACCGACTACGTTGCACGGCGCATCAACGGCGAGTACGATTCCATCTCATCCGCAAACGATCTCCCACGGTACCATGCGCTGTCGCTCCGGTGCTACCGGCGAAGTTGCTATGCGGGAAAACAGGGCGATTTCGCCGCTTATATCGTGTTTGACCGGCCGCTAAGCGACCTGGTCAAGGGCTCCGGCCCGAAATCGCACCCGCTCCGGAAATCGGTCCAAAAAATCGGATTCACGGTGGCGGTGCGGTCGGGCGTGGAGATCCAGGTCTTTGCAGAAGAGAAACTGCAGTCGATGCTGCGGGCGTTCTAGCGCAGGTGCGCTGCGTTTTCCCCGTTCGACAAAATGCTGGTATCCCGAGGTGCGCAGAACCTTGTTTTAATGGGCACCTCACCAAAGGGTACCGCACAATGAAACCGCCCGAGTTGTACTTTTCCTGGCTCCAACACGACAACCCCACGGGCCCGGTGGAACATTTCCCAAGGCTCGAAAACCGGTTCGAAACCTCGGAACCAGGCCTGTACTGCATCGGCGACCTCACCGGCGTACCGCTTATCAAGCTTGCCGCGGAATCCGGGTTCGATTTCATCGAATGGCTCTCGCGGGACCCGCGGTTCATAAAAGACCGGTCGGCCAATAAAGACCCCGGCGTGGTCGACCTGGTCGTTGCGGGCGCGGGCATATCCGGCGTTTCCGCAAGTCTGCGCGCCAGGGACCTCGGCCTGTCGCACCTTATAATCGAGGCTTCTCGGATATTTAACACCGTTGAAAACTTCCCGGCAGGCAAGCCCATCTACGTCACACCCCGCGGCGCGTCCCACCGATCCTCGCTTACATTTACAGACGGGACAAAGGAGACGCTGCTTGATCAATTGCATTCGGCTGTCCGCGGAAAATCCCTGCCTCTTCACGAAGGGGAAACGGTCCACAGCATAACCGGGCATGCCGGACACTTCGTTGTTGAAACCGGCACGGCCTCGTACCGCGCGCTCAGGGTGGTTGTCGCCATAGGCAAGACGGGAAACGCCCGGTCGCTCGGCGTGCCGGGCGAGCGCCTCCCAAAGGTTTTTACCCGGCTCATAGACCCCGCCGCGTTTGCACGAAAGAACATTCTGGTGGTTGGCGGCGGCGACAGCGCCGTCGAGGCCGCAATCGCTCTTATGAATGCTGGCAACCGCGTGACTCTCTCGTACCGCAAGAGGGAACTGTCGCGCCCCAAGGAACGATCCCGGCAGGCGTTTGCGAGCCTTGTCAAAGATCGCGCGCTCACGTTCCTTCCCGGATCGACCGTCAAAGAAGTCCGCGAGTCCGAGGTGCTCCTCGCCGCAGACCGCGGCGACATGGCGATCCCCAACGACATTGTCTTCGTCTTGATAGGGACGGAACTGCCCAACACTTTTTTAAGGCGGTCCACTATAAGAATGGAAGGCGAAAGACGGTTCTTCGACCGGATTTCGATCGCCGCAATGCTTCTGTTTGCATCGCTTCTCTATTTCGGCAAGAAGGCGCCTGTTACCGTGGTGTCCGGCATCGGCGGCTTCTTTGGGTTGCCTGCCGCGCTTTCCCGCTTCGAGTGGCCGGCGCTGGTAAGCGGCCTGATCGCATGGGCAAGCTTTTTGGGATTTGCCGCTGCAGGGATTCTTCTTCTCACGCACGTTGTTACGAACGCAGGGAGGTATTTTTCCACGGGCTCCCAACGCGTCAAATACGGTTATTTCGCGCTTGTCGCCGTTGCATTCCCCGTTTTTTACATATCGTACAAGCTCGCGGGACGAACCCCGCTCTTTTCCGACATGGGAGACTGGTACGCGGTTGTCTACTCCCTGACCATAGTTTTGTTCGGCCTGCGCCGGATACGTTCGCGCCGAACGGGTTACATCACGCGCCAGACGGTTTCGCTCATGGCGTTTCAGTGCATTGGATTGTGCATTCTGCCATTGTTCATCATTCCGCTCCTGGGCCGCCACGCCATGCTTCCCGCCTGGTTCATCCACAACGTTGTACCTCATCAATCCTATTGGCGGGTCTATGGGCTTGTGCTTGCCTGGCCGCTGTTCATCTACAACCTTGCCCAGGGACAGCCAACGCTTTTCTGGTTTGTTGCGGGGCTTGTCCAGACCTTTGCAATCATCCCGGCCATAGTTTACAAATGGGGCAAGGGAGCGTATTGCGGGTGGATTTGTTCGTGCGGCGGCCTAGCCGAGACGCTCGGGGAGGAATACCGCACCATGGCGCTGCACGGCGTGCGCGCCAAACGGGCGGAGAACGCCGGTCAAATCGTACTGTGGATCGCCGCGGCAGCAACGCTGACCGCCCTCGCCGCCGGCGGCGCAGGCACTCCATTCTCTCGCACCGTGATTGACGTTTACGGCCTGCTCGTCGACATCGTGTGCGCCGGCGTGCTCGGGCTTGGCGCCTATTTCTTTTTGTCGGGTCGCGTGTGGTGCAGGTTTCTATGCCCCCTGGCCGCGCTCATGCATGTGTACGCGCGGTTCTCTCCGTACCGGATCTTTGCAAACAAGAAACGCTGCATCTCGTGCAACATCTGCACACGGGTGTGCCACATGGGAATCGACGTGATGGGATATGCGAACAAGGGAATTCCCATGAACGATGTGGAATGCGTTCGCTGCAGCGCGTGCATAGCGAGCTGCCCGCTCTCGGTGCTCACCTTCGGATCGGTACACGGGCCGGATCCCAACAACGTGGCCTACAAATCGGAATACCCCGCTCTCAACCGCGGATGGGGCAGCGGGCTTCCGGAAGAGGACATTGCCATGCTGGTTGCAGATGAAGAAAAGGAGCGCCACACCGGTTCGAAGCCGGCGGCCGGGCGGCAGCCCTCTGCTCCCGCGCAGTGATCCGTCCTCCTTCCCGCCCCCGCTTCAGATGTGACGGCCGTCACGCCCGGGCGGCTTGCCGCAAGCGATATTGAAACAGGCCTGCGCCGCGCTGCGGCGCAATTTGCAGGCATTATTCGGCGAAGGATTATTTATTTTGTGTACCAGGGCCGTTCGGCAGCCAATCACGAAAGGGGTCACAATGAAATCGTTCATTCTCGGAATATGGGTGCTGTACGCTCTTGCGTGGTCTCAAAGCCCGTGCGATGACCCGAGATACCTGGAGTTGAAGAAGAAAGCCCTCGACGCCATGAGCCAGCGGGAATTCGACTATTTCATGCTCAAGGAGAAATACTGCATCGATGAGACGGGAAAGACCGCGTCGCGGCAATGCACCCTGGTGGTGGTCCTCGATACCGCGGTGATTGACGGAAAGGACAAAGACATGCGGGTATTTGTCGACGATGTGGAAACGAGCCCGGTGTCCAAGCGCACCACGATCGCCATTTCCCCGGGCCTGCACAAGATAAGCCTGTTCTCCCTCGCCGAAATCGACGACTACGAGAAGAAGATAAGCCGCCGGATTATGACAAACGAGAATAAGAACTACTTCTACGGTATCGGCGTGATGGAGTCGAAGCTCAAGCAGATGAAAGCCACGGTGAAGGCGATCAATGCCCCGGCAGGCGGGCGAGTCGCCCTCCACTACCGGTTTACCTGCGACACGGGCAAGACGGGCAAGTGCACCGACGACGGTTGGTCGCTGGTCCCCGAACTCAACTAACTACCGCCACTCTCACCTCCCAAGATGCACCGGGCGGCGTTATTCCCCTTCCCAGCTCACGCAATAATGCGAGCAGCCTTCCGGGCTTTCCATGCCGTCTAAAACCTTCCATACCCCTTTGAGTCCAATCTCGGCTGCGGCCAGCCCAAAGTGACACATGGCAATACCGGCATGGAGCTCGCTTGCAGTCCTGGAGCCTTTCTTTTTCATGAAGAAATGGAATGAATTGCGGGCCAGATCCTTCACGATGCGCCACGGCTGAAGGTTTGCCGCAGACGGCGCAAGTCGCACGCATTCGAGCGCTTGCGCGTACAGGCCTGCGGATGCCCGTGAAAGTGGGGTTCCGATAGTATCGAGGAAAAACAACCGGTCCCACGGTTTACGTCTGCGGGGCCTTGCAATGGTCTTGATAAGAAGATCGACAATCGCCCTTTTCCCCGAGGGAATCCCTATCGGCGATACGATCATCAGAGCCTCATCGGCTCGCAGGTTGATTTTCTCCTTGAATCCCTCGGCATTGTAAGTGAGGGCCATCCAGCATGTGCCGAAGTTTTGGTCTGTCAACTCCAGCACCGCTTTTTCAAAACAGTAGCCGAAATCCAGGAACCCCTTCTCGGCATTCTTCGCCACGCCTGCAATAAAACAGCGCGCACCCTGCACAAACCCGAAGGTGCCGTATTTTTTGGACTCCGCCCTGTTCGCGCCGCAGATGTCCACGAGTTCCAGCCTTACCGGAGTCCCGAAAGGGCCGCCGGAATTGGTTCTCAGAATTCCGGCGATGAGGTCTTTTTGCTCCGAAGAAAGAGCACTTGGTTCAAAGGTCCGTACCGAGACCCGGCGCTTGATGCATGCGGTGATAGTAGACATGGGAAATTTACTCCTGGTACTGAGGCAGTGCGAGGACGGGGAATACTCTGTCAAGCGCATGCCGCGCGCGAAAAAAAGGGGCGCATCGCACTGCGCCCCGGCATTATACCCTCAGGAATTCTTTCAACTAAGGATTGTATTCCTTAAGCACATCCTTGTTCGTAACCTGCAATTCCACTCTCCTGTTCACTTTGCGTCCTGCCGCGGTCCTGTTATCCGCCTTGGGCATGTCCGGGCCGTAGCCGTTGGCGGTGAGCCGCGTTGCCAGGTCAGGCGCCACCAGCACAAGGAATTGACGCACCGATTCCGCCCGCGCAAAGCTCAAGCGTTTGTTTGCCTCGTACCCGCCAAGGTTGTCGGTGTGGCCGCCCACCTCAAGTTGGAGTTTGGGATACTTGAGCAGCATCTTGCCGATGATGTTGAGATACGGCTTGGAATTGATGGATATCTCGGTTTTGCCGCTCTCGAAGTAGACTGCGTCAAGGATAAGAAGCCCGGTGGAAAGCAATTTCTTCTCAACGTCCGACCGTTTCGACATTTCATCCTGGAGCCGCTTCCTTGTCTCGGCAAGCGTAATCGAGTCCTGCTGTGCCTTCTGGGCAAGGGAATCCGCGCGCCGTTTTTCCGCCACGCGTTCCTGCGCCGCTGCAATGGAATCGGCTTTTACCTTTTCTGCAAGGCTGTCTGCCACCGCCCTGAGGCGCGCCTCTTTTCTAAAGTGTTCCGCTTTTTCAAGCCCTGCTTTGCGTTCTGCCTCGGCCTTTGCCTCGCGCTCGGCTTTTCTCTTTCCGGCAAGAAGGTCGAAGGTGAAGTCAATGCCGCCAAAGATGCGGTACTGTTCGAGGCTCCTCTGCGCGCCTGCATTTCTCGCTTGTGACGCTGCGATATCCGCGCCGAGCAGGAAATTCATGTACCACGGCGTACGAAACATGATGGAAGGCGTTACCCACAGGGGATCGGTGCCAAACGCCACGCTGTCGAAAAACGTGCGCGAGTTTATTTCGAGTCCAAGGGCCACGGCCGGGTGAACGTTTCCCTGTACACCGAGTCCGAGAAGCAGCAGGGGTTTCATGTTTTTTTGCAAGGAGTATACCGCTCCTTCGTTAAGATGGATCTTAAACGACTGCGCTTCGGTGCCGAACACGAGCGACTCAAGCAGCTTGCCGACAAAGTCGTAGCCCGTGCGCGTCTCAAAAAAATCGTAACCGTCTGCCTTGTTCGAGTCAAGCTGGTTGGCGGAAGTCCCGCCGATGATGGAAACCTGGGCCGCGGCATGAAACGGCGACTTATCGGGCAGGGGCAGCGCTCCTATGACACCGGCCTGCACGGCGCCGACGCCGGCCGCCGGACTGGCTTTGTACCCGGTTGAGCCAAACCCGCTCCCAAGCGCAAAGACGTCGAACCAGGGATTGACGCCAAAAGAAAACGCGCCGGTGCCGACAATGATGTTCGAGCCGGTGTTGGGAGTTTCCGGATACCCCGTTTCCTGCTTGTACCAGCTTCCTTCGAGCGAAAATGACAGCCTGCCCTGGCCCATGGTTTCAGCTGACTGTGTGTAGACGAGACCTCTGGTCCCGTTGGTGGAAATCGTGGGGTTCGTGCCTTCGTCGTTGCTTGCCGATTGAGCAGCGAGAGCGAGTCCCAGGGTACCAAGAACGGCAACAAGGCAGAATACTCGAACAGCAGGATTTGGCGTCATGAAAGCTCCTTTCGTGTGCTGATCAGAGGCCGCGGAGGCCGTGTACGCCTCCCTTGCCATACCAGAGAAGATAGGTTACTCATCATGCCGAATCAAACATTTTTTTCGTGTTTGCCAAATAGGGTGGTCGGAATGATGGATGTCGTCCCGCATCGATACCCGTCAAACTTCGACCTGTTCCGTCAACAAGAGAGTATATTGCACCTATACCAATAGTATGGCAAAAACAAACAGATCACTCACAAGCATCGCGGTAGTTTTCATCATCGCGGGTGCGGTACTCACTCTTGAGAATTTTAATGTCATAGGGGGAATCAGCTCGCACTGGCCCCTGTTCATCCTGCTGACGGGATCCGGTTTCATGCTTTTGTACTTTAAGAGCAAACGTGGTGATGCGGCCCTTATCTGGATCGGTTCCTTTCTCATTCCCCTGGGTCTCCTTTTTTACTACCTGAATTTCACCTCTTGGACGCAGATGGGCAGGCTGTGGCCGCTGTTTCTCGGGATCGTAGGCGTGAGTTTCCTCGTTACCACCATTGCAACCAGAAGCAGGATCTTTTTGTACATTTCGATACTGTTCGTTGCCTTGTTCGGCGCGTTGTGGCTCGTCTTCTCCGTGTCTCTGAGGCTCTGGCCGTTGTCGCTCGTGGTGTTCGGATTGAGCCTGCTTTCCATAAACCTCTTTGCAAAAAAGGAACTCCCTCAGCAGAAGGACTTTCAATGAAACCAAGGACAATTCTGTTTGTGGAACCGGTCGGCGCAGTTGCCAACATCTTTTCCCGGTTCATGTCAATCCCTCTTTTGGGGCCCATGTATCTCGCCGCCATGGCAAAGGCAGCGGGCTACGACGTGTCGATTCTCAACGAGAATATCCTCGGCCGGCCCATCGCCGCCAGCGAGCTTGCCGACGTCGATCTCTTGTGCGTGAGCTGCATCACTGCCACCATCGAACGCGGTAAGGAACTATCGGCATTGTACCGGAACACGCGCGCCGCGCTCCATAGACCCTCGCGTTCGATTGTGGGCGGCATACACGCAAGCATGCTCCCCGACGACGTGAGCGAGCACTTCGACCAGGTGGTGGTGGGTGAGGCGGAGACACTGTTCCTTGACTTGGCGGAAGGAACCATCAAAGACCCCCTGGTGCGCGGCCACAGGCTCGACAACCTCGATTCACTTCCCTTTCCCGACTATTCCCTTATCCGCGGCTGGGGAAAGCGGGGTCTCAAACCCGTCATGACCTCGCGCGGCTGTCCATTCGACTGCAATTTCTGCTCGGTCACCAAGATGTTCGGAAGAGACTATCGGGCGCAGAGCCCTTCCAGGGTGTGGAGCGAGATATCGCGTCATGTCAAGGGAACGGTATTTTTTGTGGACGACAATTTCTGCGTGGACCTCGATCGCTCGGGAGAGATCCTCGACATCATGCTCAAGAACAGGTTCAGCCGAAAATGGACCGCGCAGGTCCGCACCAATGTGACGCAGCGGCCCGAGTTCGTGAGAAAGATGAAGCAGGCCGGATGCAAAGTGGTGTACGTGGGATTCGAATCGATAAACCCCCAGACCCTCAAGGATATGAACAAGCGGCAAACCGTGGACGATATCAGGCGCTCGATAAAAGTTTTCCGCGAGAACAACATCATGGTACACGGCATGTTTATCCTGGGCAGCGACGCGGACACCAAGGACATGTTCAGGACCACCGCCGAATTCTCAAAGGAAAGCGGCCTCGACTATGTGCAATACTCGGTGCTTACCCCCCTGCCCGGCACCGAGGTCTTCACGCGGATGATCAGCGAAGGCAGGTTGCTCCACAGGAACTGGAACTACTACGACGGCATGCACGTGACATTCGCGCCCAAGCAGATGACCGCAAACGAGCTGCAGCGCGGCATGATCGAGTGCTTCGGGGACTTTTATTCCTACACAAACGCGATAAACAGCGCGATAAACGCGAGCGTGCACGCGGCAATCGCCTCTGTGGAGAACCTGTTCCGCACGGCGCATGTCAGGTCGTTTTACCCGTCGTTTATCCAATTTATGGGCAAGGGCATTCTCCGCCAATGGACAAAGGAGAACAAGCACTACTTGTCGTACCTGAACGCGTCGTCCAGAGACTGACCGCATTGCGAAGGGCGCCGGCGCTTTTTGCCCATCATCGTGTGAATTATATTATTCAATGGGGCTGTGATACCGGGGGCGCCGGGGGCACTACGATGGCCAAAGAACTCATTATCATGCCGAATTGGCTTGGCGACTGCACGCTTGCCCTGTCGGTGATTCATCGGAAAATCACCATGCAGCGCGCCGGCGTTTCAATCCTGGTGCATCCCCCGCTCGTACCGCTGTGCAGCCTTCTGGGCGGCCTTCCCGTTATTCCCTACAAGCGAAAATCCTGGGCGGAATACCGCGATACGCTTGTGCGCGTAAAGAAGGAAGGGTTCGACACGGTGTACGTGCTGCCGCCGTCGTTCTCGTCCGGGCTTTTTTCATATTTGACAAGAATTAAGAAGCGGCGCGGCATCACGAGCGACGGGCGGTCGTACCTGCTCACCCAGGCTCTGCCGCGGGCGTTGCGCGACACCTCGCGCCATCTTACCTACGAATACGCCCTCGTGCTCGAGACCGACTTCGTTCCACCGGAGTACTGGCAAGGCGTCAAGGTAGATAAACCGGAAAAGTACGGCGGGCGCATCGTGTTCTGTCCCGGCTCCAAGTACGGGCCCGCAAAGCGCTGGGGCGGTTTTCCCGCACTGGCGGAACTGCTTCCCGAACGGGAAATCGTGATTCTCGGCGACAGCGGCGATGGCGAGGCTGCGGAGGCCATAGAGTCCGTTGCCCCAGAGCGCGTTAAGAACTTGTGCGGCGCCACGTCCCTTGTGGAAGCGGCACGGATCATTTCGAGTGCAAAGGTCGTTGTCGCAAACGACTCGGGCCTCATGCATCTGGCCGGCTACGTGGGAACGCCCGTGGTGGGCATATTCGGGTCAACGTCGTCCGCGTGGACGCGGCCGCTCGGAAGCAAGGTCCGTGTCGCGCATGCAAAGACCGGCTGTTCCCCCTGCTTCAAACGCTCCTGCAAGCACCGCCATTACAATTGCCTCGCGCAGATTACGCCGGACAGTATTGCCGCGCTCGTTCATCAGCTTGTGCCGGAGAGAAGTTGAAAAGTTGAGGGGTTGAATGGTTGATGTGATGACGGATTGAAGATTGTGGATGAGATAAATCCACCATGTCATTGCGAGCGAAGCGAAGCACCACGACTGCCACTGCATGCAGCACTACAGGAGCGGCCGCGTCTTTGAATCTCCTGTTGATATTCCGGGACCCACAAAAAGTGAGCACTTCTTGCTCGCCCCCTAAATCCCCCGAAGGGGGACTTAGGGGGCATTGACAAATAAAACAAATTGATCTAGGCCTCCCTTAATTTCTTCCTTTTGCCTTCCTCGCACGCATATTCGAAAATACCAGTGAAAAATAGGACAAAAACGGCAGCAGTCTTCCAAGCAGCGGCGTTGCGATGCTGATGGCACCGGAGGGACATATCTCGTGGCAGCAGAAGCACCGGATGCATCTTTCGTACTTGTAACGCGGCGGGTGTTTGTTCCCGTCCGTGCCCCACGCAAGCGCCTTGGGCTGCACCGGGCAGGCTCGTATGCACGCGCCGCACCGAGTGCACGCAGGCGGTGAAATAACGGGCTTGGTGACTATCGTGTTCCGAATGAGGCGAGTTACCCCGTGTTCGGGCAAAGACTCCGGCGCGGACCTGGTCACCTTGAAATCGCGCACCACCAGTTCGCCGATATCGTCGCCCAAGAGGTCGATGGTGCCGGCGTCCCAGGTACCCAGTCCCGCATCCTCGCCCGGTTGTAAAACGGGAACATACCGCGGGTCCAGGTTGATGAGCCTGCAGGCTACCGCATCCATAGCAACCGGGTCGGCCGACACGAGCACCGCGCCCACCTTGCGCGGGCTGCCGTTCATGGGCCCGTTTCCCTCCATGGCCATCACCGCGTCCATCACGTAGAGCCGAGGCTTAACATATGCGGTGATGTCCGCCAGCAGCCGTGAAAAGTCGTGCACGTTCGGTACCCGCGCATGGTACTGGCCCTTGTGCGTTCCCGGCACGCACCCGTACTGGTTCTTGAGAGCGCCGGTCATCCGCGTAAGCCCGTGGGTCTTGAGCTTGGGCAGGCTCACCACGCCGTCGGCTGCGCACACACCCCGGGCGATCACAAACAGCCGGTGCGAACCCCGGCCCGTGTTCTCCACCCGAACGCCGGTTGTGAAATCGGCGCACGAAACACCCAGTTCTTCGGCAACGACCGCAAGCCCTGCCTTGCGCAGGGCCGGTTCGCATCTGCCCCAGCCGTCGTACAGCGCCGGCGAATCGCCGTAGGTAACGCTGCAGCCGCATTCTTTGAGGCACACGCACATGGCGCTGAATACCGAAGGATGCGTCGTCACGCACTTTTGGGGAGAAACGCCCACAAGAACATTGGGCTTCACGAGGATGGTCTCGCCGCTCTTTACAAACTCCGACATACCGCCCACCAGGTCAACGCCCCGGCGGACCGCGGCAATGACCTCACCCGGCTCGTAGGAGTTGCATTTAACAATTGCGACCATGGCGCGGCGGGCATTGGAGGTCATGGCGTATGCCGCCCCTGGTCCCCGCGCATCACGATGTCACGGATGGCCGCCGCCACCTCAACAGACGGCCGCCTGCCGCCGAGTTTCTGCCTGAGCCCGGAGAGTTTCTGCGCGGTTGATTCGTACAAGTCTTTCGATTCAAGGAAAAGGCTGATCTCCTCGGCGAGGCGGCGGCCCGATGCATCGTTTTGAATGCATTCGGGAACGATGCGTTCGCCCGCCACAATGTTGGGCAGCCCGATAAAGGGCAGCCTGATCATGCTTTTCATCAGGGAAAAGGTGGCCGCGGACGTGCGGTACGCTATCACCAGCGGCACGCCGCACAACGCCGTTTGGAGGGTTGCCGTTCCCGAGGTCACGATCGCGCAGTCGCATTTGTGTACAAGGGAGAACAAGGGCTCATCGCTTACCTCGATGCAGCCGGGATAGCGCTGCGCGAACCGTTTTGCCTGCGCGTCAAACAGACCGTCCGGAAGTCCCCTGCATTTGGAAACGCGCACCGTAAGTTTCGGGTAGGCTTGCCTGAGGATAACCGCCGCATCGATCATGGGCGGCAGCATGCGCACGATTTCCTGGCGCCTGCTTCCCGGCACAAGTGCAAGGCCGATCGGCCCGTTCCTGTCAACAGCGATTTTTGCCCCTGCATCGGACGATCCGCCGAGCAGTTCCACCAGCGGATGCCCCACAAAGGAAACCGGTGCGGCGAACGGCTTGAAATATGCCTCCTCGAACGGAAAAACAACGGCAATAAACGACGCGTTGGCGCCAAGGACCGCGGCGCGTTTCTTCTTCCATGCCCACACCTGCGGGACAATATACCAGACAACCGGGATAGCCATTCGTTTCGCCGTTTTCATAAGCGGAATATTGAATCCCGGAAAATCGACGCACACGAGCGCGGCCGGTTTCCGTTCGCGAAGTTGCTTTACAAGATACGATTTGGCGCGCAGGAAAAACGGCAGGTGCAGAAGAACTTCGGCAAAGCCCATGCGGTTGAACGGCTCAAACGGCATGAGCTGTTCAAATCCCTGCTCCCTCATGCACGGCCCGCCTATGCCGAACGTCCGCGCTTCGGGCAGCACCGTGCGCAGGCGGCGGATGATTGCCGCGGCATGCTCGTCGCCCGACGGGTCGCCGGCAAGGAATAATATGGAGAGCGGTTTTTCTTCCATGGCGGGCACGGTGGAAAATCAGAACAGGCTTCGCGGAAACTTCCTGTCCTTCATCATTCCCAAATACTTCTTGATTTCAGGCAATAGCGGCCGCGCAATCGCGAGAACCGCGTCGGGCGTAACCACGAGTACGACATTATCAAGGCCCAGGGACGCCACATGGAGCCGCGAAGCGTTGTACACGATGGAACCCGTGCACTCGCGTTCGAACACCAAACGGCCGACGACGGCCGTTCCCTTCTTGTTGCCCGGACGGACGCGCCGTATCGCCTCCCACGAACCGATATCGTCCCAGAAGAAGGTCCCGGCCACTGCAACGATATGGTGCGATTTTTCCATGACGCCGTAGTCGATGGATTGTGCCTCGCAGTTCGCATAGAACCTCTCAATTGCTCGTTTTGTGAAGCCGGCCCTTTCTGCGCGGCAGGCCTGGCGGTACAATTCGGGCATGCTGCGCTCAAATTCGGCCAGTATCACCGACGTTCTCCACACGAACATGCCGCTGTTCCACAGATAGGTTTTGGCCGCAACGTACTTTCTCGCAAGGAGCGGGCCGGGCTTTTCCACGAACCCTTTTACCACAAAGCGGTCGACGCCGTGCATTCTCGGCAGCGGCTCTCCCACTTTTATGTAACCGTATCCAACGTCGGGCCGCGTGGGTCGGACACCGAACACCACGAGGGACGGCGACCGCACTGCCTCGGCGACGGCCGCCCGCACTGCCTTTACATATGCGCCAACGGGCGCAATGGCGTGGTCGGAGGAGGCGACGAGCATCACCGCCTCGCCGTATCGCCTGCGCATCCAGACGGCCGCCAATGCGATCGCGGGTGCGGTGTTTTTACCCGCAGGCTCCACGATGCAGTCGTACGCACCGCTGCCCGCAAGCGCTTTCATTACTCCCGTAGCGCACTGGCGGCCGGTGATAACCAGGGGCTTTCCGCCTCCCGATGCGGCCCTGGCGCGCGCCAGGGTTTCCTCGATCATGGTGGATTTCCCGAACAGGGGAAGCAACTGCTTGGGCCGCGACGAACGTGACAGCGGCCAGAACCGTTCGCCCTTTCCGCCTGCAAGAATGAGCGGTATTGTTTTCATGCGGTTGCATTGCGGGAAATCGAGGGTGAGAGCCCGGCGAGCTTCTCCCTGAGGCTTTCCACGGCTCCATAGGGGACTTTGGGGACGCCGATTTCCGACTTGCTCTGGTTCCCGTTATGGAAATCGGACCCGCCTGTGTAGGCGAGGCCGTGCTTTCTGCAATACTGGAGGTAGAAGCGCTCCACAGCGCCGCTGTGTTCCGAGTGAAACACCTCAATGCCCAGGAGCCCTTCGCGGATGAACTGAGGTATGCGTTCGTCAACTTTGGTCACGCCGGGGTGCGCCAGCACCGGGATGCCGCCTGCCCCGAGGATGAGACGGAAGACCTCTTCGGGTTGCATGCTGAGTTTCTCAACGTAGGCCGGAGAATCGTAGCCGATGAGTTTGTCGAAGGCCTCGCGGAATGAGTACACGAGTTCCTCCTTGAGCAGCGCCGCCGCGATGTGCGGCCGGCCGATCGACGCATTTCCCGCAATATTAAGCACGGTCTTGAAACGAAGGTCGATGCCCTGGCGGTTCAAGTTCTCGACGATTTTTTCTGCGCGGTTGTAACGGGCCTTTTTCAATTCGGCGAGCTTCGTGATGAGCTGCGGGTTATGAATATCCAGAAAATACCCAAGGATGTGGATATCCGACCCGCTTATTTCGCTCGAAAGTTCCACACCCGGGATGATTTCTATGCCGCACGCAGCGCCAAGATCCTGGGCAATCGGATACGCATCGATGCAGTCATGATCTGTAATGGAAATGGCCTTGAGCTTCTTGACCGAAGCGGCCTCCACTATCTCCTCTACCGGATGCGTTCCGTCTGAAAACTTCGTGTGAATGTGCAGGTCTACATATTTCTTGCCTGAAATAAAATCGCGAAACATTGTCCTGACACGGGTTTATGGTTGCTAGAGAACGTATAAAATAACCAAATACGATTTTAGGGAGCAAGCCTTTATTATGGAATAGTGGTTTTGCCCACGATGAACCGAAGGAAAGAAATGCCTCACCACGGTGGACGAGGAGTGCCCTCCGTGTCTCCGTGGTGAATCTTTTCCGCAAGGCGAAAAAACACCCTGCTTCACATATGCTTGTGCACGATCCCCTGATACGCAGCCGCCTGCATGAGCTCCCATGAGGTTTGCGGGAGAGCCTCTTCGAGTTCATCGAGAAATTCCCGGGCGTTTTCCCATTGGCGGTCGAACACGGCCTTCTTAACAAAACAGAACAGGTAGCCGCTGTCGTCCGGATACAGGGTATTCCAGAATGCCCTGAGCTCATCATTCGTCAGCAGGCCGCGATAATACTGCGCAATGATGCGCGGCACCACAAACGGGTGCGGGCTCTTCACCACATCCTCAAAAATCCCCTTTGGCAACTCCGCGCTCGCGGCGCGGTCGGCCAGCTCGCCCATCTTCACCCGTGCCAGCCAGGCGATTACCAGCGATTTGGGACAATCCTCGAACACCTTCCGGTAGGTGGTGTAGGCGTCGGTGTAGTTCGCGTCGTACTCGTAAATCGAAGCCAGTTCCATCCAGGCCAGCCATAATCCCTCGGTGGGCACATAGGAGGCGATGCACTGGTTCAACAGGTCGACCGCCGCCCCTCTTCTGTTCTTTACCATGTACAATTCGCTAAGTTTTACTTTTGCAAGAGAAATGATGTCGCTGTCCTCAGCGTGGAGCTTTATGATGGCAAGCCCGGTTTCGATCGCACGGTCCACTGCGCCCTGGGCGACGTACTGCTCCAGCACCGCGAGGTGGAGCCTGCCGAACAGCCGCGAGTATTTAGGGAATTTCTGCGTCAGGAACACGAGCTTGCGCTCGGCAGCGGCCTCGTCACCCTTCTTCACCAAGCCGACGATCTCCCGCGCCACGGTGAACATGGCCGAGCCGAACAGCAGGCTCGAACCTGGGCCGCTTCCGATGGCCAGAAAGGCGCTGTCGGCCGACAACGAATTGCCCCTCCGCTCCTGAATGACGCCGGAGAGATACAGCGCCTTTGAGCGTGTTTGTTCGTTGTTCCACTTGAGCCGCGGGCTCCTCAGGGCCTCTTCGGCCTTGTCGTATTTGCCAAGGCGAATATAGCATTCCGCAATCCGCAGATCGATGTCCTGGGCAATCTCCTGCGTGGAGAAATCCATAAGCAGCTCGTTGTATTCGTCTATGGCGGTCTCGATTGCGCCGCGCTCCGCGAACCGGTCTGCAATGAGCGTGGCGCTCGGCATCATTGGAATGGCATACCGGTATATCTTTATGTTTTCAATTGCGCATCGCGAACCGTCCACAAAGAAACCCATTGTCTGGTGATCGGCGCCGAGCGGCGGAAAAAAATCGCAGATCCTGGCGATGAGCATCTCGTTGAGTTTGAAGGTGATCACGTTTTCCTTGCGCTCTATGGTCACATGGAACCGCTTTGCCGGCACAAGTTCGAGCGGGTTGTAATCGGAAAACAGGTACGCGTCGCCCGGGAAGGTAATCCCGCACTCAGCCGACGGCCCTTGGAACAGATGGAATCCGTATCCCGAGTCGGGGCTGGAACCGTAGAGGAAGAACCCGGCGTTGTAGAAATTGTTTCCAACGCTCCGCATGTCAAATTCCACGCGCGCATCGCGTGTGACGGGCCGGTCGAGCCTGATGAACGACGGCCCGGACGGCGACAAGAGCTCGTTGTTCTTGACAGACCAGCCTTCGTTCCTGTCCGACACGCCCGGGTACTGCGACCATTCGTCGCCTATGGCAAGGCCGACGAAACGTTTCTGATACATAATTTGCCAGTAAGGCCGTTCCTTTTTCGACTGCGCGTAGCCGAGATAGGTGAATACCCCGGCAAAGAGCGCGAGCAGGAAGAAAATGGATACGAACGGCCAGCGCCTGCGGATGAAATGTTTCGCTTTTATCCATATCGAGGGCGGGTTGGCAAGCACCGGTTCGCCATGCTGATACCGCCGTACGTCCTCGGCAAACTCTTCCATGGTCTGGTAGCGTTTGTCCGGGTCTTTGTGCATGGCCTTGAGGGTAATGGACTCTATCTCCGGCGGCAGCCACATCACGAGCTTGCGGGGCGGTATCGGGTTTGCCTCTATCACGTTCAAGGTTGTCTGGTGAATGCTGCGCGGGTCGAGATAGGGGTTCTTGAATGTCAACATTTCGTACAGCATGATCCCCAGCGAGCAGATGTCGCTGCGCGCGTCGGACCCGGTGCCGAACAGCCGCTCCGGCGCCATATACGCGGGCGATCCCATGATCTCACCCGTCTTGGTAATGGTACCCTCCTCGCTTTCCAGCGCCTTTGCCAGCCCGAAGTCGATGAGCACGGGCGTCACGTTGTCTTTCATGATGACATTGTTGAGTTTGAGATCGCGGTGCACGATTTTCTGCCGGTGCGCGTACCCGAGCGCATCGGCCAGCTTTGCCGTGATTTCGAGTACCTCGATGAGCTTGGGCTTTTGGTAGTTGAGGTGGTAGTAAAGGTTGACGCCCGGGATATAATCCATGGCCAGGTAGTACACGTTGTTTTCCACCGCCACTTCGTGGATATTCACGATGCTCGGATGGGTGAGCTTGGCAACCGCGTGCGCCTCGGACAGGAACCGGTCGACGAACCGCCGGTTGATGGTGATGTTGGCCGGCAGCACCTTGAGCGCCACTTCGCGGTCGAGATCGAGCTGCAGGGCCTTATACACCACCGCCATTCCACCGCGGTCGATCTCCTCGATGATACGGTACTTGCCGATAACGGAGCCGATGGCAAGGTAGGTCCGCTCCAGCGAGGGAAGCAGATTGTGGATCTTGAGCTTCCCTTTGTCAAATGATTTCTGGATGTTTTTTGAGGTTTCCGGGAGGGACATACTGGTTTCTTTTATTCTTTCTTAAAATGGGCGTTACCCCGCTTCGCGGGGTCGGCCCTCCTTCCGGGCTCGGCCTATCGGCCTCGTTGCCGGATCGCCCCAATGCCTTGCGGCGGGGTCGACCGGCAATCCCGCTACAGCGGGACCACTCCAGTCCTGCCTAACGCGAATATAAAGAAAATGTCAACACCGATTCCGATTGACAACTATCAATGCGAGAAACACAAAGGAAAAGATCAAATATCAACTGCCTTCTACCGATCCCGACTAATTTAAGCGCAATAATCAAGACCGGCGTCTTCACTTCTCAATAAAACGCTCGTGGGTGCCCCCCACAATCGAAGCTTGACTCTTGCATCTACTCTCTCTAGGGGTGCACCCAGGAGGGGGTAGCGAAAGACTCCTCAGGCCGAAGGCCGAGGAGGCTGAAGCGAGGGGGAAACTTCCCCACATGAAAAGTTATTTGGACCCAACCCCAAGATATTTTACCACTCCTACAATTTGCCCTTCAACCAAAAAAACCGAAAAGAACATGTCACACACCTGCCTTCATGATCGCAGAAAACTCCTCCGGCTCGGGCACCGTGAGCGTAAGCCGCCTGCCGTCGTTTGGGTGGACAAACGAGACCATTCCGGCATGGAGGTACAGCCGCCTCACCACGCCGTTCTTCGAAAACAGACGCTGATCCTTGCGCGCATCCCCGTACCGCACATCCCCCACCACCGGGCACCCGATATGCGCCATGTGCACCCGTATCTGGTGCGTTCGGCCCGTCACAAGGGTGAGTTCCAGTTTGCAAACATCATTTCCCCGCTTGGCCACCGCGTATTCGGTCTTTGAATACAGGCCTCTTTCGCCGACCCTCATCTTGGTGCCCTCGTTGCGTTCAAGCGTTTTTATAAGGTCTGCTTCGACAGAACCCTGCTGCTTTGGCGGCGCGCCATGGCACACGGCAAGATATTTCTTTGTAAGATCGTGGCCGCGCAGCAGCGTGTGGAGCTTTCGCACCACAGCCTTGTTCTTTGCAACAAGAATAATCCCCGAGGTGTCGCGGTCGAGCCGGTGCACGAGAACAGGATCGGCATCCGCCTCCTTCTTGTCTTTTGCAAGCATGTAGCTCTTGATAAGATCGATAAGCGTTGCCTGACTCTCGTGGCCAGTGCCGGAATGCACCACAAGATGAGGCGGCTTGTTGCAGGCAATAAGGCTCTCGTCCTCGTAGACAATCTGGAGGTTGCGACGGAAGAACTCTGTCTTGGAAAGCTCGGCAAGGCCTTCTTCGTTCGTCACTTTTCCCGTGGCAAGCTCGGTTTCGTCCATGCGAAGTTCCAGCGTGTCGCCTTCCTGCAGACGGTAATTCTCCTTGGCGCGCTTGCCGTTTACCCGAGCAAAACCGGTACGGATCATGCGGTAAATATCCGACAGGGTGCGCAGGGGAAGGCGCTTGCGCAGGAAACGGTCGAGACGCATGCTTGCGTCATTGGGAGCGATGTGAAGGGTGATCATGATAGGAGAAAAATACGCTGTAGCGGGAGAAGGGTGAAACAAATGGGTGGGATGATTGTTTTGGAACTCGGGAAACAATACAATCAGTTTCCCGAATCGTCGTGTACACCGGTTGCTTGGTTTGGGGCTGCCGATGCCCCGTCCTCCTCAAGTTGATTAGTAACCGCAGAGAAAATGCATTGAATATATTAGTAATGGCGCGCAGGCAATTTTCATTATTGGTGACAACGTGTAGAACTATCTGCAAAAGAGGATAGCAAATGAAATGCTTTCTTGCCATCGCGACGTTGCTCGTTGCGACGGGAATGAATGTTGGGGCAAGGACCTATTCAACCTCTTTTGCCCTGACGGAAAACCCGATTTCCGAGGGAGGACAATGGATCAACGGGGGAACCACCGGTCTCGATTGGTTCAATGTGGAAACAGCGGCGGGAAAGGCTTATGGAAACGCTACCACCGGAAGTTATACCGATCCAACGGCCGCTCTGGCAGGAAATTGGGGCCCGGACCAAGATGCAACCGCGGTTGTTTATAGCAATAATCCGAACGGTACCTTGTATCAGGAGGTGGAGCTTCGTCTGCGGACAACGATTGCCGCCCATTCCGTTACCGGTTATGAGGTGAATTTCCGGTGTCTAAAAACCGGCGCGGCTTATGCGCAGATCGTCCGCTGGAACGGCCCGGTGGCAAATTTCACCTATACCGATGGTTCATGCTCCGGTGCGACTTGCGGAGTGGCTACAGGTGACGTTGTCCGGGCGACTATTGCCGGGAATGTGATTAAGGCCTACGTCAATGGGAACCTGGTAGCCCAGGCGACCGACACTACGTACACCACGGGAAATCCGGGAATAGGTTTTAACTATGGGGTCGGTACCACCAACGCCGATTTCGGGTTCACCAGTTATACGGCCACGGACGGCATGGCGTCAACATTCGGTGATTCTCCTAAGTTAAGTAGGAACCAAGAGCCTTCCCGCCGTTGCCTGATTTATTCGCGGCCGGCCGGCTCGGGCCTTTCCATCCGGTTCGCGGGCGTGTCGGAAAACAATGGAAGATTGGACGTAAGGATTTTCAGTCTATTTGGACGTGAAATCAGACATGTGTATCAAGGCCCCGAAATCAATCGAGTCGAGTGGGATGGGAAAGACGAGTCAACGAATGCAGTTTCTAACGGTTTCTATATCGTCAAATATACTTGTCAGAATTTGGACGGATCACGGCGGGTCTTGATGGTCAGGTAACTTCAGGACACCGTTTCCAGTCCCTTGTACTGCGCCTGGCTGCTCTGCACCATGTTTTGAAGATGCTTTTTCGGCAGATGGTGAGTATACGTATAGTACCTCTTTGCGGTAATACAATTTTAGCAGGCCTCCTTTCACCCGTAAGAGCGAGGACCCCATGAAAATCACCGGAACAGTCCTAGTCTCTATCTGGTTTCTGGCCATCCCCTCCCTGGCAGGCCAGCTCGGCGTCAACATAAGCCTTCCCGAGCGCGGAGGCACGTTTGTGGACATCGCAAAGGAGAACTACCGCTGGAGCAAGGTCAGCACGGGAGCGGACCTTGCCGCGGCCGACGTGGATTCGTCAGGCTGGCCAAGGTGCGACGTCAACTTCGTGCTGGACCTGCGGCCGGTGGCCGAGTGGGCTGGCAGCGTTGACGACCCGGCCTCGTACCATCTTGATTTGCGCGGAACGTATCAATGCGGCCTTTCCGGTCTTGCAAGTGTGGCCAGCACAGGCGAAGGAACGGTGCAGAACGCCGTCTACGATTCCGCATCAAATACCACCGCCTTTGATTTTGTGGTTGCCGACGCGCCGGCCCCGGGCGGCGGGTTCATCAACCTGAAGTTCACAAACACGCGGCGCACTGCCGGGAGCGCACTAGGAAGCGGGTTCACGCGGTTCATGATGAACCGTCCCGGTTATCCGTTAACCACAACAAAAATCTTTACCGACGATTTTCTCGCGGCATTGACCGGCATCAATTTTTCAGCGATCCGTTTTATGCCGTTCACCAACCCAAACGGCATAGATCCTCTGTATCCCGGTCTCACCCCATGGAGCAAACGCAAGCTTGTCACGGACGCGGGCCAGAATGCCATTGCGCCTCTCGGAAAACCTGATGGAGGCGCGTGGGAATATGTCGTCAACCTTGCCAACACCGTCACGATGGACGCATGGATCAACGTGCCCCTGTCCGCGGACGCGGGCTATGTCCGCCGCCTTGCGCAATTGTTCAAGGATTCCCTTAAGTCAAATCTCAACATCTACGTGGAAAGCAGCAACGAGGTTTGGAACACGGCGCCGGGCTATGAACAGAGTGCATACAATCACGCCTGGGCGCAGACGCTTGGCATCACCGACCAGCAGAACCATGCGAGGCGCACCGTGTCGCTTGCCATGAGTTTCGACAGCGTGTTCGGCGCCGGCGCCCTTAACAACCGCGTCCGCGTCGTCTTGTGCAGCCACAAGCCCATGCTCAAATGGTGGGTTGAGCCCATGCTGCAATACGTGGATTCCGCATTTGGGCCGCCCAAAAATTTCATCTACGCCATTGGGTGTCAGACGTATTTCAGCGGGGACGCTGACACGAGCGCAAGTCCGGCGGAGATCTTGTCCACCTGCCATGCCGATATTCAAAGTCAGATTGATGAGACCGGGGGAGTTAACGACGCTGGCCGGCTGCAGTGGATCGCCGAAGCCAAGGCACACAATCTTGCGGGCGGCTTTGTGTCGTATGAGGGCGGGCCCGACGATGGCGGCGGCAGCACCGTGAATGTGTCCAACCGTATTCTTGCCGAACGCGATGCGCAAATGGGAGAATTGCTTAAATACAATTACGACACCGCGTTTCTCGCAATCGGCGGCGCGCTTGCGATGCAGTTCACCCTGAGCAGCGGCTACAACCGCTACGGTTGCTGGGGACTCACCGACGACATTTCAAACCCAAACCGCAATTACAAGTACGGCGCGATCAAATCTATCGTGGGAGGACCGGCGCGGGTGATTGCTGAAAAGAGCAAAGCAACGCCGGATCGATTGACAGTCTCCATAACAGGCCGGGGGCTTGCACTCGTGCGGTTTTTCATGCAGAACGGCACGGAGGCCAATCTTACCCTGCACACGGTTTCGGGGCGACTGGTTACCACCCTGCGTCTGTCCGCTCCGGAAAGCGGCATGCGAGAAGCAGTGTTGAACACCACACGGCTCGCGCCCGGGGTTTATCTTCTTCGTCTGGTCTCCGGAAATACTCGGATGGAACGACGTGTCGCGGTTGTGAAATAAAGAATACTCTTACAGCCACGTATTCTCGCATTCGCAGCTCTCCCTGGTTGCCCCGCACAGTGTTGACGCTTGCAACTGCACGCTCTTGGGGGCCACCTACGGCGTGTTATAATAATGCGATAAAGAATAAATCTGTCGCACCGAATATGAACTATTTTATTTGCTGAAACCCGGCCTATCCGATGTATTCCCAGATGAATAATGGCAGGCTGTTCATGATTAATAATTCCGCAAAAGATGCACTATCTCACCGAATCCTTCCGGCCATCATTTTTTTCACATTTTACTTCCTCTATTTTTATGTACTTGTTGATCCGCGGCTGCGTTTTTATGCTCATACCACCTTGGGAGATCTGCATTTATTCACGCAGAAAGAAGTCCTGTTGATTGACCTGTGGAAAGCTCCGGGCCAATTGAGTTTGCTCTTTGCAGGTTTCGTTCTCAAATACCTGATTTTCAGATGGGCAGGTCCGGCACTTTTCACTATTTCCGCTGGTTGTTTGTTTTCGATCACCAAACGCCTCGCTGCCTCAATGGGCGGCAAACGGATGGAGATCATTCCTTACCTGCCCGTTCTCCTCACTCTGGCAGTACCGGTCGAACATGACATCATATTCGTGTATATCCTTCCTTTTTATCTGTCGCTTCTTCTTGCGGTCCTCTACGTTGGCCTGCCCCACCGCGCCCTGGTGCGAATTCCTCTGGTTCTGCTATTTGCCGCACTAGTCTATTTCTTCGGAGAAAACGTCCTTTTCATTTTTCTCGCTGTCTGTTTTCTGCATGAGGTCTTCGGAAGAAAGTCGTTTTTGCTCGGGACGGTGATCGTTGTCACGGCGGTTCTGGTTCCATTTATCAGCGCTACGTTTGTCTGGACTGCCAGACTTCCTTCCTCAAATGCCCTTCATAATTATCTTGAGTACGATTTCTCCCGACAGGATTCCGTCGCTTTGTACATCTTTATTCTTTCCGTTCCCGTGGCAATGCTGGTAGCCTGGATACTGCAACGGTTGCTTCCCGGACATGGGGAATCTTCCGGGGCGGAAGGAGTACAGGGCGCCCGGACTTTTTCCTGGCGTTGGGGAACCCTGCTTTTCGCAGGAATCGCTTTTGTGGGGGCGCTTTCCCTTTTTGACAGCTTTCTCAATTCCTATTTGCGCCTTATGGCTGTTTCCGGCCCCCGGCTTTGGATTCACGAAGAATCAATGTCGGTTTTTCCCGGAGCGTACGGAATTTTAATTCTCGTTGAAATCGGGTTGGCTCTCTTGGCCTCCTGGTTGATGTACGTTTGGTATTTCCCTGGACGGCCTAAGGCCAGATTGTCCGTGTTCCTCATTCTTTCTCTCGTCAACTGTTATCTATTCGGCGCCTTCGTCTTCCCGTTTGCCGTCGGCTGCATTCTGTACGAGTGGCTTTACGCGAAAAAGTATGTATGGATCCCGATTCAAATTATTGCGGTGCTCGTTTTTTCCGTCGTTTTCGCCCTCGCGGCAGGGAAAGACTGGGCCCAGGCCTTTGTCCCACTGAATCCGTTTCTGCTGAATCGGGAAAACAACCAAGGCCTGACTGTCTTGAAGATTCTGCGGTTTTTTCCACTACTCTTGACCTTTTTCGGAATATGGATTGCCTGGGCTAGCGTTAAGAAAGACGGTCGAGATGAACGACCTTCTTTCACCATGATTGCCTCTATTTCAAATTTCCTGCGCCGTCCATTGGGCTGCGCCGGTATTGGAGCCGCAGGCGCGCTCTTGCTTATTACAGTCGGTTTGGTCATAGGAGGCATCTCCTTCGATTTTGAAAGACATGCCCGTTTCCGCCTCAATTATATGGCCAGGACGGGGCAGTGGGACAAGGTGCTTCCGGAAGTTCGTCATTTGAGCAGCCAATCACTAGATAATTATGTCATGTTGGACATAAACAGGGCATTGTATCAAACGGGACGGATGAGCGATGATTTTCTTATCGTTCCTCAAAATCCAGATGCCCTTTTCCCGAATTGGGGAGATACCCACGCACGATTGCACTTCGCTGAAACCTGGTTGGAACTCGGGTTGATCTCGCCGGCGGAGGAAGTGGCATATCAAATTCTGGCCGAAGGAAAACATCCCCTTGTACTTCTGCTCTTGGCCAAAATTCATCTCGTGAAAAATCAAACAGCGACGGCAAGGGTTTTCCTGAGAGCTTTGGAACGGGAGCCGGGATGCGCCTCGTGGGCGAAACCGTATAAGAATTATCTTGACCATGGCTCCTCCCCGCCTGTTGAGGAAGAAATAAAATATCTTCAGGATCAGATGTTTAAGGGCGACAAAATCATGCAAAGCAATACCAATTCTCTTTCCCTGCTCGAAACCATCCTGAATGAAAATCCCAAAAACAGGATGGCTTTTGAATACTGGATGGCCTTTAATTTGCTGATGCTGAGGGAAAAAAAACTTGCCGGTTCTTTTCATTTGTTAACTGACCTGGAGGTCCCGGGAAACCATCGGCTTTACCAGCAGGCATACCTGCTGATGCGCAAGGATGCTCCAAAAGCTGCCATAGATTCTATCGAGATCGAACCAAGTACACGGGATTTATTTGCGAGATTTACGGACGCCTACAACAACCGTGGTTCGTCCGAGCCGCTGGATGCCGTCTATGATTTCCGGAATACATACTATTACCTCGATCTCTTTGTGGAATCCATGAGGTCCCGATGAAGAAGACACAATCAAGGTTGAGGTATTTCTTGCTTGCTAGCATTGTCCTTATGGTAGCCGGTGTTCTCATTTTTTCTTTGGCTGCTGTTGAAAAGCCCGACCTGCATTCGTGCGCTTCTATTGCCCGATCTCCGTCGATCAAACCCGATTATGTCGATGTAACGGTGCCGCCCAATATCGCCCCGCTCAATTTCATCATTGAGGAGCCGGCTGACGCCTACTTTGTCCGGCTCACCGGTCAGGCCGTCGGGTGCATAGAAATCGCTTCCAGGAACCCGGCTGTAAAAATTCCCATAAATAAATGGAAGGGCCTTCTTTCTGCCAACAAAGGCCGGTCGTATGAGATGGACATTTGCGTCAAACGCGGAAAACAATGGAGCCGGTTCGCAACCGTAACGAATCTCATTGCCAGCGAAAAGATTGACTCATACCTTACCTATCGAAAACTGCCGACGATGTTCTATAACCCCAACCCGGAAATGGGCCTTTACCAAAGAAACATCGAGACTTTTGAGGAACGCGTTTTGCTCCACAGGCGCGATGTCGGAAATGCCTGCATCAATTGCCATATTTCTTCCGCAAACCAGACCGGCACCATGCTTTTTCATGTGCGGCGGCCTCACGACATGGGTCCCGGAATGGTTATCGTGCACAATGGAACCGTGCGATTCGAAACCCATTCCCTTACCCCGCGCGGACTTATCTCTCTTACCAGCATTCATCCCGATGGCAAGGTAATGGCATTTGCCGCGGTCAAGATGGGCTTCTTTTCATTCATAGGTGGCGGCAGCATTGATGACAGACTGCAATTTGAATATTCCGCCGACCTCGGCCTGTACGACATCGAGACCGGCGACATCAAGTTCATTCCCGGATTGTCCACTCCGGAATACAACGAGACATGGCCAAGCTGGTCCGGCGATGGAAAATATCTCTATTTCTCACGATGCAAGGTAACCTGGCCCATGCCGAAACCGAATGAAGAAAAAGTCCTGCCTAAAAACTATAAAGATGTCAAATACGACCTTATGCGGGCTTCCTTTGATCCGACAACCAATACATTTGGAGAGCCTGAAACAATCCTCAGTGCACAGGATGCCGGGAAGAGCTGTGTGCAACCAAGCGTTTCTTTTAACGGCAGGTTCGTTGCTTTTCTTTGTGCAGATTACGGTATGTTCCCGATCAATAATCCGGAGAGCGACATATATCTCATGGATATGCAAACCCGGACCTACAAGGCAATGGCCTGCAACAGCCCGCAAAGCGAATCAATGGTCCGCTGGTCAAGCAACGACCGCTGGATCCTATTTGGTTCCAAACGCCGGGACCTCTTGTATACGCGGCTCTATTGTGCGTATGTGGATGAAAACGGCCAGAGCCGGCGCGCCGTGGAACTTCCTCAAGAAGATCCAATGAAGGATGAAACGGATCTCAGGCTGTACACCACTGCCTCTCTGCTGACCGAACCTGTCAAATACGACAGGAACGAAATCATCAAAGCTATCCTTTCCCAAAATGCCGGCGAAACCAAGAACGCCAGCCCAAGAAACGCCGAGAGCAACCTGCCCGGGGAACAGCAGCGATAACAGTTCCCTGGATCAGGAAGTGGTCCGAGTTTATAAGAGAGACTTCCTCGCCTTAGCAGCCGCTATGGATGAAGAGGGGGCGGAGCTTTTTCAAAAGTAAAAATGCCAGCCCGCACTGGAGAAACCGGATAAAGAAGATGCCCCCCGATCATTTCTAATCGGAGGGCATCCAAAAAACAATTACTATTAAGCGGCTATTTCATCGACACGAGGTTTTGCGAAAACGATTTGCCGTTATCGACCAACCGCACCACGTACGCGCCCCTGGACAACATTGCACTTATTGTCTTCATTATATTGTCGCCCGCCTTCATCTGCCTCACTTTATTGGTATAATCGGCAACCAGTTGCCCCCTCAGGTCGAATACCTTGAGCTGAGCTGTTGACGGATTCACAAGAACGAGCGCAGACAATCTCGGTGCATGATAGCTGAAATCACTCTTGACGCCAGTGAGGGTGTCGCCGCCCTTCTGGTACACCCTGACATAATCGAGGTCCATATGTGTCGGGAAGATTGAATTGTCGATATTCTGTCCCTGATATGCGCCGCCCACCGCGACGTTTATGATCCAGAAGAACGGGTTGTGAAACGCCGCTTCATTCGCAGCCTGGTTAATATCGGGGGCAGTAAATTGGGCCGATGGGATATTCGGGCCCCAGAACAATGTGTCATCGAAGTAATAATGCACGTCCGTTGAATCCCAGAAAATACCGTAGGTGTGGAAACGATCGCACAGGCACTTTGGATAGTTGTGCTGGCAGCTGTGATAGCTCGGGCCGCCGTTAACTCCGTAGTGACAGCAGGAGATAAATTCATCATCGCCGGCTATGGCCGGTACCGGCTGCGCCGCGTTCGCCCCCACGACACAAGAGCAGGTTCTTTGCTCGTAGAGTTCCATCTCGCCGCACGTGGGCCATGCAACGCCGTGATTGATGCTGTTTCCCAGCCCCCAGACAGCGGACCAAAGACCCGGCCCGTTCTTGCCTCCTGTTCCGATGGGACCTTGGATGGCGGCTTCAAAATAGCCGTACTTGAAAATCTTCTTGTCACCCGTATTTATGCGGCCGGACAAGTACTTTGCTTTTGCGGGATCGGTAGCGTTGTTCACGCCATTCGGATTGTACTTGGACCAGATGTGCAAGGCGCCGTCTGAAACCGTGACGCAACCCGCCGAGTAGAATTCCTGTTCGTCGTTCGGCTGGTTCGCGCCGGTATCATAATTCCAGGCAGTCGTATCCAGAGCTGTTCCGTTGAACTCGTCGGACCATACAAGTCCCCACCCTGAATCTGTTACTACTTTGGGTAAAGCCAGAGCGCCGGTTGCGGAAATCAAAACCACGGATAACACCAGCAAAATCAACTTGTTCATTATGTCCCCCTCTACGATTTATAAGGTTTGATCCTTCCTTTTTCCACAGTGACAAGGTCGCAATTTCTATGTTAATATAACAAATTTTTGACAAAGAGTCACTATAATTTTAGCATTTGGGAAAATTCCGGCCCCTTATCAGTCGCATTGTTCAGAGACGACCGGCAACACCGCCGTGATTGAAATGCCCTCAAAGCCCGATGTACGATTCTCACCTACACTCGATAAATGAGGGCGGCGGTTTCATCTTTCACTGCATGACTCTTCTCAAATTTTGCCGAACAGCCCGCTTATGGAACTCCCGCGGTTGCTGAACGCGATCGCTTTTGCAAAGAGCGGTGCAACGGACAAGACCACCATCTTGCGAATTCTCTTCTCCGGCGGGATAGTTACCGTATCCGTAACCACGAGCCGCGAAAGGCTGGAATTGCCGAGACGTTCCACTGCCTTGCCGGACAGCACCGCGTGCACGCAGCACGCCTCGATCTCCTTTACGCCGAGCGACTCGAGCGCCTTCACCACTTCGAGGATGGAGCCGCCCGTTGCGATTTCGTCGTCGAAAATGAGCGCGCGTTTGCCCTTCACGTCCCCGATAACGTGATGGACCTTTGCGTTTTCGGAATCGTCGTTGCGGCGCTTATCCAGGATGGCAAGCGGCAGGCCCAGGCTGATGGCATAGATGCCGGCGCGCTTTGCGCTGCCCGCGTCGGGCGCCACAACCACGCAGTTTTCGATCCCGGCTTTTTCCTTGTAATACTTGCAAATGAGTTTTCCAGCGAGCAGGTGGTCCACCGGAATCCGGAAAAAGCCGGCGATCTGGGGCGAATGCAGGTTCATGGTCATTACGCGGTCCGCACCCGAGGTTTCCAGGAGGTCGGCAACCAAGCGCGCGGTGATGGAAATCCGCGGCTCGTCCTTTTTGTCGGAGCGGGCATACGGATAATACGGCAACACCGCAGTGATGCTGTCCGCCTTGGCGTGCTTTATCGCATCTATCATAATAAGCAGTTCCATGATATTCTCGTTGACAGGCGGGCACGACGACTGCACTACGTACACGTCTTTACCGCGAACGCTTTCCAGGATCCTCACTTTGAGGTTCTCGTTTGAAAACTTCACGGTCTCGCACTTTCCGAGCTTGATCCCCGCATGCGCGCAGATCTTTTTGGCCAGCTCGGGGTTCGAACTGCCGGTAAAAATCTTCAGGTCCTTCTTCATGGCCTTCCCTCTCTGTCGACCCGCACGAATTGCCGTTTTTGTTACGCCCCGGCGGACGGACTTGTTCCGGGTTTATTGGCCTTTCGCGCGTCCCATTCAAAGGCGATGTCGATGATGGTATCGGAAATGAGACGGGGCTGGGAAATGGTCTTGGGCTCAAAGTAGAAATCCCCGTCTTCCAGGTCGAGCATGGCGAACACGGCCTCGCGCTTGGTAAAATTCCGGTAAAAGGCGTCGCCCACCTGGCCTTTCACAAAGATGAGGTAGCCTTTCCTGCGGCCGCAGTAGACGTGCAGGATTCCCTCCCGGCGGCCGATTTCGAGAAACTGTATCGCGTCAAGCAGATGGGTTTGCCGCAGGTTTCCCTGAAACGCGAAGGTTGTCTTGTACTTCTGCTCCTCCATGGGCTTTCGCCTCAGTGCGGAGAAGAGGACCAGCGATCCGGCGCCGACTCCGGCTCCTGCGAGGAATCCTGTGGACATGATAACAACAGTGAGGAACAGCATGAGGATAAAATAGTAAATGGGTTAATGGATTGACGAGTTGAAAGACCTATGAATTTGCGGACGATTTCTTCCCTGCACTGCAAAATCCCTAAAATCAAGGAATCCTCCATCTGCCTTGCGCCAGGCAGGACCGGAGTGTGTGCTGGAGCACAGTGCCGGTCGGCCCCATTTGTAGAGACAAATCGCGATGCGTCTCTACAAATATCGGGGCGATCCGGCACCGAGGCCTGGGGCCGCGCACGTAGGGAGGGCCGCCGCTGCGCAGCAGCGGGGCGCCCATTTTTTTAGGAATTAACCCTCGTCATACGTCCTCGGCCTCGGAAAAATCCGCCAGTTCTTTTGTCCTTGTGATGTTGTCGATTCCCTTTATCTTCTGAATCCTCCGGAAGATCTGTTTGAGCTGGTTCTTGTGCTGTATCTCAATGGTAAAAGATGCGGTGGCCTGCTGGCCCCTGGCCCGGATATTTCCATCCACGACATTGACCCCGAGGGTCGAGAAAACCTCTGCGATCTCGTGCAGAAGACCGGGCCTGTCGCCTCCCGTGACATGCAGCGACACCGTATACTTTTTCGCTTCACCTTCTTCCCAGCTCACCTGAATCCTTCGTTCCTCGTCTTCCATAAACAAGGGCGAGTTGGGGCAGTCGGAGCGGTGGATCGAAATTCCTCGTCCACGGGTGACAAAGCCGACGATCTGGTCGCCCGGAATGGGATTGCAGCACTTGGCAAAGCGCACCATGAGATTGTCGGTTCCGCCGACGAGCACGCCCCTGCTTCTGGTGCCGCCGCGGAACGTTCGCACAAGTCGCGAGACCACGGCCGACGGCCCGAACCGGCGCATGTTCCTGTTCCGGACGAATTCCATGACGCGCGCCACGGGAAGATCGCCCGAGCCGGTCATTTCGTACAGTCTGTCAAGCGTCTTGATACCCAGCGACGTGAGGATTGACGGCGCTTGCTCGATGAACTCGCCGGTGCGGCGCAGCTTCTTGAGGTGCGTGCCGATAATGCGCTTGCCGAGTTCGATGCTTTCCTGGCGGCCGGCGGCCTTGAGCCAGCGCCGTATCTTGGAGCGCGCCTTTGCCGTCTTCACCTCGCGCAGCCAGTCCACCGACGGCTTCTTGGTGCTCGACCGCAGTATTTGCACGGTCATGCCGCTCTTGAGCACCTTGCTGATGGGTTCTATCTTTCCGTCGACCTTTGCACCGATGCAGTGTATGCCGAGGTCGGTGTGGACCGCGAATGCGAAATCGAGCACGGTAGCGCCTTTCGGCAGCGAGATGAGATCGCCCTTCGGCGTGAAAACGAAAATCTCCGCATGAAACAGGTCGATTTTGAAAAATTCGTAGAATTCGGTGGAATCGGTAAGGTCTTTTTGCCAGTCGATGATGTTGCGCAGCCACGACAGCGAGCGGTCGTCGCGTGAGACGCCGGCCTGGCCGCCATCTTCTTTGTAAAGCCAATGTGCGGCAATGCCTTCCTCGGCCACCTGGTTCATCTCCCAGGTGCGGATCTGCACCTCAATGATATTCCCCTTTTCGCCGAACACGGTCGTGTGGAGCGACTGGTACCCGTTCGACTTGGGCGTGCTGATGTAATCCTTGAACCGCTCCTGGATCGGCTTCCACATCGAATGCACCACACCGAGCGCATGGTAGCAATCCCTCACCGACGGGGTGATGACGCGGATCGCAAGGAGGTCGTATACTTCCTCAAAAGGCTTGTTGCGCTGGATCATCTTGCGGTAAATGCTGTAGAAATGCTTGGGCCTTCCGATGACCGTCGCCTCGATATGCTCCTCTTTGAGCCGGTGCCGAAGCGGCTCGGCGAACGTCTCGATAAGCACCTCGCGATCGTCGCGCGAAGCAACGACTTTGCCCACGATCTCCTTGTGTTCCGCGGGATACAGGAACTTGAACGCAAGGTCTTCGAGCTCCCACTTTATTTTCGCCATTCCAAGGCGGTGCGCGAGTGGTGCGTATATGTCCAGCGTTTCCGCCGCGATCTGGCGTATTTTGGCCGGTTCAAGGTACTTGAGGGTACGAAGGTTGTGCAAGCGGTCGGCGAACTTGATGATGATGACCCTGATGTCTTCGGCCATGGAAAGCAGCATCTTGCGGTAGGTCTCAGCCTGCCGTTCCTCGCGCGATTTCATCTGGAAGCGCTGGATCTTTGTCACACCTTCAACGAGCAGCAGTATTTCCTCGCCGAACTCCTCGCCGATCTTCTCGCGGGTAATGGGGGTGTCTTCGAGCACGTCGTGCAACAAGCTTGCGGCAATGGTCAGCGAATCGAGCTTCTGCTCGGCAAGGATGATTGCCACCGCCACGGGGTGCGCGAGAAACGGCTCGCCCGACTTTCTCAGTTGGTCGCGATGCGCGTTCCACGAAAACCGGTATGCCTTTTCAATGACGGCGGTGCTGATTTTCGGGTTGAGCTCGGCGATCTGTTTGACAAAGGCCGCGGCAGCCTCGTCGATGTCCGAGACGGTCGGAGGGAGCAATGAAGGCAGGGTATCCATGGAGACTGTTCCTCTTTGTTCCAAAATACACCATGGCAAAAGCAGGTAAACGTCGAGCCATGGCGGACTCACTCCTCTTCGTCCTGATAGACCTTCTCATTGCAAAAGACGGCCGCCCTGGACACCGGGCCGTCCGCGTTGCGCTCAGCGGGACGCGCGTCCGCTGATGTATTCGTCAAGCATGCGCCCCACTGATTCGATGGTGCCGCCATCGGGCTGCGTGTCGAATCTCAGGCCCTTCGTGGTGTCGGATTCCCTGCAGAACGTGTCGAACTCACGGGCCTCAAACACTCCCACCACCGGTTTGTGCAGCACATCGGCCAGCTCGAACAGAACGGTGGCCCCCGCGACGAGAAATTCCGATTTATAAATGAGCGCGGCGCACCGGGACGCTGGAAGGTTCGAAAGAACCGGCACGCCGAGCTGCCGCAGCCAGCCGGAAGCGCCGGCTTCCGGTTCGCCATGGGAAAAGAAGTAACAGATGCACGGCCTTCCGCGGAGCGCGGCTACCAGCGCCTGCGTCCACTTTTCTCCGAAGCGGCGGTAAAAGTACGGACCGTCTATGCCGACAAGCCTCGCCGGGGGCACAAGCTTCATTTCCTGCAGCATTTGCCCGACCTCCTCCACCGACTCCTTTGCAACGCTCCACCGTGCCATTGGCCGCACCGGTACTCCCAGCGAGGCTGCCAAAAGAAGCCCCTTGTCGGGAAGGTAGCTTCGGCCGGGGGTAGGGGTAACATGTACATTGAGGAACGGGTACTCGCCGGCGCCCCCGATACCGATGCGCACCGACGCCGCGCTCTTACCCGCGACGTAGAGCAGGGGAAGGTCGGGTTGCGTATCCAGCACCACGCATGCCTCGTAACGTCCCGCGTGCACGTCTCTTCCTATTTTGTCAAACTGCCTTGAAAACAGGTACTGCTCAGCCGCGTCGTACTCGATGAATTCGGAAATCCCCGTCACCGTCCTGAAGAAAGGCGCTACCCGCCTCTCGCACAAGACCGCGCAGTGACCCGTCTTGAACTGGCCCGCGATTGCCACAACGCCCGGCATCTGACAAAGTGCGAGAAGGGGATCGGCAGGCACTATCACTAGAATCCGCGCCGAAACCTTTAACGGGCAGGGAAACACGAAGTGCGGCGCCTTGCAGGCGCGTTCGATGCTCCAACGCAGCAGCGAAAGCCGTACCTGTCTCGGGAG
>Ga0181527_1000476_pt1 | contig 46116 bp, 30 predicted proteins | sample PEATcosm2014_Bin_30_FD_119762 | JGI IMG/M metagenome (GOLD analysis project Ga0181527, IMG submission 119762) | Peatland microbial communities from MTU Mesocosm Facility, Houghton, MI, USA - PEATcosm2014_Bin06_60_metaG | ecosystem: Environmental > Terrestrial > Soil > Wetlands > Peat | place...
CGGGCGATGGGTTTCCTGAAGCGTCTGGCTCAGAATCACGTAGTCGAAGGCCTGGTCGGGATAATCGGCCAGACCCTGGTCGATATCCCCCTGGTAAACCGAGACGCCGCGTGAGATGGCGCGCTGCACTTTGGCGCCGGAGATCTCGACGCCGCGCGCCTCCACGCCTTTGTTCTGCGCCAGCCACTCCAGCAGCTCGCCTTCGCCGCAGCCCAGGTCCAGCACCTTTGTGCCGGGCTCTACGATGTCGCCGATGATGGCGTAATCGCTGCGGCCCAGCAGCTCGCGGACGAATGCCTGCTTCCTGGCGGGGTGCCCTCTGGGCCCGGCGCTCATGGCGCCTTCTCCACGGTGCTGGCGAGAAAGCCGCGGATCAGATCGGTCTGCTCGGCGACATCCACCAGGAAGGCGTCGTGCCCGTAATTAGACTCCAGCTCGACGTAGGCCACGTCGCAATTGCGCGCCCGCAGCGCCCTCACAATTTCCTGCGACTGGTAGCTCGGGTACAGCCAGTCCGAGCTGAAGCTGATCACCAGGAAGCGCGCCTCGGTCCGCTCGAACGCCGCCGCCAGCGAGCCGTGGCCGTTGGTGAGATCGAAATAATCCATGGCCTTGGTGATGTACAGGTACGAGTTGGCGTCGAAGCGGGTGACGAACTCGCTGCCGCGGTAGCGCAGGTAACTCTCGACTTCGAAATCCACGTCGAAGTCGAATCCGAAAGTCTCCTTCCCGCGCAGCCGGCGCCCGAACTTCTCGCGCATCGAGTCGTCGCTCATGAACGTGATGTGGCCCACCATCCGCGCCACCGCCAGCCCGCGCGCAGGCGGCTTCCCGGCATAGTAGTCGCCGTTGTTCCAGTCGGGATCGGCCATGATGGCCTGCCGGCCCACTTCGTTGAACGCGATCTGCTGCGCGCTATGCCGCGTGGTGCAAGCAATCGGGATCGCGGAAACCACGCGATCGGGATAAGAGACCGCCCATTCGAGGGCCTGCATTCCGCCCATCGACCCGCCCGTGACCGAAAGTAGCCGCGCAATGCCGAACCAGTCGATCAGCATGCGCTGCACGCGTACCATGTCCCCGATGGTGATCACCGGGAACGACATGGCATAGGGAGCGCCGGTGGCCGGATTCGCCGACCCGGGCCCGGTAGTGCCCCGGCATCCGCCCAGGACGTTCGAGCAGATCATGAAATACTTGTTGGTGTCGAACGCCTTCCCCGGCCCGATCATGTTGTCCCACCAGCCCGGCTTGCCCTTCTCCGGGCTGATGCCGGCCGCGTGGGCGTCGCCCGAGAATGCGTGCAGCACCAGGATGGCGTTTGTCTTGGAAGCGTTCAACCGCCCGTAGGTTTCGTACGCCACGTCCACCGGCGCGAGGGTGGCGCCGCTATCCAGCGAAATCGAATCGAACCGGACAGTGTTGGCCTCGACGATCATGACGGAAGAGTTCTTATCATAGCAGAGCAGACGCGGCGGGCGACCGCGGGCGCTGGCCGCGGGCCTCGGCCGCCGGGTTGCTGATATAGTGGCATTTGGTGTAAGAGAGGAGAGCCTTTATGTCTTGGGAGAAGGGATCGCGCAGGGATTTCCTCGGTGCGGCCGTCGCCGCTCCCGCCCTGGGAGCCATGGCGCTGGCCGATCCGGGCCGCGCCGCCGCGCAGGCGGCCGGCGTCGAACGTGGCGACCTGCCCGATCTGACCATCAAGCAGGTGAAGGTCCTGGTGTTGAAGCCCGAAGAGCGCAGAGCTCCGGCCAATGCCGGCGCTCCCGGGGTGCCCTCTGGGCCCGGCGGCCGCGGAGGCGGAGGCGGCTTTGCCGGGCCGCCCGGCGAGCGCACCGGAGAGAAGCTCGCCGCCATTGTCACCAATAGCGGCATCGAGGGCAATTACACCCTGGACGATCGCTACTTCCACCCCAACTGGAGCAACCTCGGGTGGCTGGAGTATGCCAAAGGCGCGCTGCCCGGCAAGAGCGTACTCGACCTGCCAGCCCTCACCTCGCAATGGCGGCCCAGCCTGCGCCGCTACGGCCAGCTTTCCTACGCCGCCGCCGTCGACAACTGCTGCTGGGACATCCTGGGCAAGGCCGTCGGGCTCCCCGTCTATCGCATCCTGGGTGCGTACCGCGACCGCGTTCGCGCCTATGCCAGCTCCCAGCATCTGCGCAATGTCGAGGAATTCGTGGCCGATGTCAAACACGCCATGTCGGACGGCTTCACGGCCTACAAAATCCATCCGCCCGGAGGCGGCGCGGGCGGGCACGATTACAAGCTCGACATGGAGGTTATCCAAGCCGTCCGCAAGACCGGCGGCGACGACATGCCCCTGCTCTATGACCCGGTAGGCTCGCTCACGCGCGACGAAGCCATGAAGGTGGGCCGCCTGCTCGACGAGTTGCACTACGTCTCCTTCGAAGACGCGCTCCCCACCAAGGACATCGACGGCCTGGTCGAATTGGCCGCCGCCCTGGACGTGCCGATCGTCATGGGCGAGTTCATGCCTTCGCCCTACGATTACGTCCCCTACATCCTCCGCGGCGCCACCGACGAGGTCCGCTTCATCGTCGATAACATCGGCGGCATCACCGGCGGCATGAAAGTCGCCCGCATGGCCGAGTGCTTCAACATGATGTGCCAGCCTCACAACTGGGGCACTCTGCTGGATCACGTCGTGCATTTCCACTGCGAGCTGGCCATGCCCAACAACATCTGGTTCGAAATGACCCAGCCCATGGGCACCGCCGACCGCCCCTATTTCAAGGACAAGCTGCGCATCGACAAAGACGGCTACGTTCCCGCGCCGGTCAAGCCCGGTCTGGGCTATGAGCTCGACCGCGGCGTGCTCGATAACATGATGCTTCGGGTGGAGAGTTAGGAGAAACCGCCATGTCGGAACACAATCTATCGCGACGCAACTTTTTCGGCGCCGCCGCCGTAGCCAGCGCCGTGCCCGCCGACCTTCCCGACCTTACCGTCAAGGAAGTCAAGGTCTACGTCCTCAAGCCACAAGAGAGTGGCCGCCGCACCGAACAGTATGCCTCCGTCGTGACTAACAGCGGTATCGAGGGCAACTATGTCCTCACTAACCGGTATAGTCACTCCAACTGGAGCAACCTCGGATGGCTGGCCTATGCCAAGCGCACGCTGGTCGGCAAGCACGTCTTGGACATGCCCGAGTTTACCAACCAGTTCCATAGCGCCGTGGGGCAGCTTTCCTATGCCTCCGCCATGAACAACTGCCTCTGGGACATTCTCGGCAAGGCGGTGAACCTGCCGGTGTACCGCATTCTCGGCGCCTATCGCGACCGTGTGCGGGCCTACGCCAGCTCGCAGCATCTACGCACCGTGGAGGCCTTCGTGGCCGACGTCCAGCACGCCAAATCGCAGGGCTTCACGGCTTACAAGATCCATCCGCCATGGCTCGCCAACAACGAGGTGGATTACAAACTGGATATCGAGGTGGCCAAGGCCGTCCGCAAGACCGGCGGCGACGATATGGCCCTGCTGTTCGATCGTGTGGGCGCCTACACACGCCTCGAGGCCATGAAAGTCGGCCGCGCGCTGGACGAGTTGAACTACGTCTCCTACGAAGACTGTCTGCCGACCGACGATATGGAGGGGCTCGCCGAACTGGTGAAGGCTCTGGATGTCCCCATTACCATGGGCGAATTCCTTCTCTCACCTTACGATTACGCCAAGTACATCCGCTTCGGTTCGCTCGACGAAGTGCGTTTCATTGTCGATAACCTGGGCGGAATCACCGGCGGCATGAAGGTTGCTCAAATGGCGGAGTGTTTCGGCATGTTGTGCCAGCCTCACAATTGGGGCGGCCTGCTGGACCACGCCGTCCACTTCCATTGCGAACTGGCCATGCCCAACAACGTCTGGTTCGAAATGACGCAGCCCATGGGCACCACCGACCGCCCCTATTTCAAGGACCAGCTCCGCATCGACAAAGGCGGCTACGTGCCCGCGCCGCGCAAGCCCGGCCTGGGTTACGAGATCGACTACGACGCGCTCCACAACGTGGTGGATCGCATCGAGACGTAAAAAAGGGGTCAGACGCATTTTCCTCGGCGGAAAATGCGTCTGACCCCTTTTCCTACCGGCCCGCCGCGGATCGCAGATCGGCTGCGATCTGGGAGGCGGTGGTGGTGAGCGCTTCGATAATCGCCGCCTCGTGCTCCCCGTTTCGCAAACGCGCCTTGGGCAGGGATACGCTGATGGCCGCGTTGACCTCGCCGGATTCTCCGAAGATCGGGGCCGCGAAGCAAACCCCGTCGTAGACCGACTCTTCGCGGTCCACCGCGAATTTCTGGAGTTGCACCCGCTCCCATTCGCGGTGCAACTCGCTTCGGTCGACCATGGTGTGGTCGGTGAACCGGTAAATCCCGTGGCTGCGGAGAAGCTTCTCGCGCCGCTCCTCCGCCTGAAATGCCGTGATCGCCTTCCCCATGGAGCTGGCATTGGGCGGCAGGATATGCCCCACCACGTTGCTCATGCGGACAGTCTGCGGGCTTTCCACAACCGCGATCACCTCGATGCGGTTGTCGAAGAGTGCCGCCAGGCTGGCCGTCTCATGCAGATCGCGGGTGAGGTCATGCAGCCGCGGTATCGCCGTGCGCAGTAGCCGCGCCAGCCACTGCGTGGACACCGTCCCTTGTACCCCCGGCGCCAGCCCGTACTTGCCCCAGCCGCTGGTAGTCACGTACCCCGCGGCCTCCAGTGTTCGCAGTAATCGGAACACCGAGGTCTTCGATAGTTGGACGTGGCGCGCGATCTCGTCCAAGGTCATGGACTCCTGCCGCAATTGCAACAGTTCGAGTGTCTCCAGGGCCTTACTTACCGCCCTGGAGAAGTATTGGCCGCCCTCTTCCGCCTTCTTGACGGGATCCTTCTTCTTCGCAATCGGCTTTTTCGGTGCCACCATGATTAGCGCGCCACCAGCCGGACCGGCCCTAGCAAACCCGAAACCGCCGGCGTTGCGCCGCCGCCCCTACCGCCCATGCCCCCCCGGCCACTCGCCGTCGTGCGCACTTCCACTTCCAGATCGTTTGAGCCCGGCTTCACCACGTTGGTCACCTCCCAACGATACGGCTGCCACGCATGGCCTTCCAGCTCTTTTCCGTTCAGCTTCACCTTGGCGTACTCGTGCACATCGGCGATTTCCAGAAATACCCGCTTACCCGCCGGTGCGGCGGCGGCCGTGAACTGCTTGCGATACGTGGCCGGACCGGCAAACGACTGCGTGCCCAGTTCCTCCCACGATTTCAAAGGCGTGGTCACCTGTTTGCCGTTCAGGTCCAAGGTCCAGTCTCCGCCCAGCTCCGCCAGAGTGTTTCCGGACGCCAAAGAGGGCTCCGGAGAGGCTACCCCTGCGGGCAGCGGCCCCACCACGACGACCTTCGCCTCGTAGGGTCCAAGCATGAGCGTAAAGCGCACCGAGTCGCCGTCGGCAGTCGCGACGGAGATGGGATGGATCTCGCCCGTGCCCAAATCCCACACCTGCGCTTGGCCGTGGCCCGCGATGGTTGCCATGCGCGATTCCTCTTTGTTGCTCTCATTGAAGAAGTAGTACAACTCGGCGTCGCGCCAGCTCCGGTGATTGTACGTCAGCCGCTGCCAGGGGCTGTCCAGCTTCACATCCGGCTTGGGAAGGGCCTCTAGAACGCGCGGCGTGATGTCGCCCGCGGGCTCGATCAGCGTGGCGAAGCTCAGGTCGGGCTTGTCTTTGGCATCCCGGAACGTCTTGTCCACAACCAGGGTGGGAGTCTTGCCCACGAAGATCACCTTGCCGCCCGCTTTCACGAAAGCCTGAAAACGTTCCAGGCCGACCCGCGAAATCACCGTCGTGGACGGCACCACGATGGCCCGGAAAACCTGCCCGCTGAGGTCCTTGAAGCCGCCGTCCGCGAGGGTCGCCACCGAGCCGAGCGATTGCTCGTCGAAGTAATCCCAGTCCACCTGGTGCTCGAGCAACTGCCACCCGAGCTTGGTCATGCTATGGTCGGCTTCTTCGTCGCCCATCCACATACTGTTGGAGGGATAGTACAAGCCCACTTGCGCCGCCGGGCGTCCGATGGCCATCAAATAGCCGGCCCGGTCGGTGTACCACGCCAGCATGGGCGCTTCCGGCGGCACCGGGGTGCCCCCTGGGCCCGGCGGGGACGACGGGGCTGCCGTAGCACCGAAACCGCCCCGAACCACCACGGGAACGCGTATCTGCAACGCAGTTACTCCCCTTACCACTTGAAAATCCAACTGGAACTTGCCGTCGATGCCCGATCCGCCGGCCGACTCGGTCCAGACCTTGGGCTTGCCGAACAGGTGTGCGGCCGATGAGGCCAGCTTGGGAAAGTTGAGGTTTTCGTACCAGGTCCCGTCCGCCCTGTGGATGGCGCCTGGCACAAGCTGGCTCAGATTGTCGATGCCCGGCACCTCCACGTACCGCATGTCTCTGAGGAAGTCGCCCTCGTTCCGGATGTGGTCCTCGGGCCAGTCGAACCTCAACGCTGTCTCTTCGTGGTTCAAGTGGACCAGGTACTCCACATTGTTCTTCGCGCACCAGTCCGCCTGCACACCGAAGAAGTTGTCGCGGAACAGACCGCTCCACACGTCCCAGTAGTCCGCCTTCACGCGCCAGGCTTCGTCGGTCATCTTGGGCGCGAACAAAAGCGGCAGATACTGCTGCAGGTCGTAGCCCTTCTGTTGCCGGAACTCGTCCAGCAGCCGGGGCGTCCACGGCATCAAGGCGGTGTAATCGGGCTCGTCGCCGAAGAAGCCCAGAACGGTCTTGCCGAACTCGTCGCCGACCGCCTGCTTGTAGGTTTCGTGCGTGATCTTGAGGAACGCGCGCGTGGCATTCGGATCCAGGTAGTCGATCAGCGAATAGAGGCTGTCCTTGGCGCGGGTGCCGTCGGCTCGGGCCGACATGCGGGTAGGAGAACTGCGATACATATGCCGGATCAGGATCAGCTCCCAGGGTTTCGGCCAGCCGGCGCCGGGCGGTGGCGGCGGAGCCGTCCACTTGATTCCGCTCGAGTCGATAGTCACACTTTGGAGCGTGCCGGTGGCCGGATACACAGCCAGCGCCGCCAAAGTGTCCGGCGGCGTGGGCATCTTCAGCGTTTGGCCCGGGAACACGCTGATGCGTATGTCGGCGTCGAGCCCCTGCATGGTCAGTTGGGGATATTGCTCGCTGATCTTGCCGCCGGCAAAGCCGCTGGGGTAGTCGTATTCGTCCTCGAACCAGATCTTCATCCCCCGCTTCTTGGCTTCCTGAACCACGAACTTTACCTGGTCCATGTGCTCCGGCGAAAGATACTTCGGTTCGCCGCGTCCCGGCGAGAGGTTCACCACGAAGATGCCATTGGCCGCCAGCCGGTCGAAATCCTGGACGATCCTTTGCCTGGCGTCCGGGCCGTTCCACGGGCCCCAATAGATGGCCCCGTATTCGTGCGGCGGCGCTTTGAAGTTGGCGGCTGCCTCGCGGACCGACGGCACCGTGATCTGTTGCCAGGGCCTTTGCGCCATCAGCGCGAATGCGAAAAGAAACGGGACGAACGCCCGGGTCGGGCCTCTCATATTCATCGACTTGCCTCCTAGAAAAGACCGCTCCCTGGCGGTCGCGGCTCGGTGCGCAACGGTATGCCTCGCCCGGAGCCGCGACCGTAAGGGAGCGGTTCTTAGGTCGCAAAAACTGTTACTACCGTCGGACAAGCCCGCCCGGGCACTCACATGTGCGCGGGCGCGGCGTCAGAATACAAACCGCGCTACCACTTGGCCGGTTCGCCCCTGGGTACCCGAACTTGCATTCATGTACCCGAAGCCGGACTGCGGAACGCCCGCGGCACTCACAATTTGCGTTTGCAACGGGTTGCTCGAAGACGGGCCGGGGACCTGGATGCGGTTAAATGCATTGAAGAACTCTCCACGGATCTCGAGACTCATCTTTTCCCAGATGTGGAAAATTCTTCCCAGGCTCATGTTTTCTCCCGGGGCGCGCCGGCCGCGGTAATCGCTGTAGTAGGGTGCTGCGAAGCCCCACTGGCCAGGGGCCGCATCGGACCAAGCCGCCGGGTTCAGCAGGAACTGCGCGTTGGGATCGATGTGGCCGTTGGGGTTTTCCGTGAACAGCGGCACACCGGGTATCCGGTTCATCAAGGTGCTGCGGAAAAGCAACGTGCTGAGATTATTCTGAGACCCGGGAACCCCAATCAGGCCCCCGTTTTGGTACTGCAGCGTCCCGGAAAGACTCCAGCCGCCGACCACCGCGCGAATGGGCTTGTACGACGTCATTTTGGGGATCACGTAGTTGTACGCAATCGCCAAAACCTGCGGCAGGTCGCAACCGCAGAGAGCCTTCCGGTTGGGCCAGTTGAATTGGTCGTTGACAGACTCTGCGTTATCCAGCGTCTTCCCCCTGGTGTACGCCACCGTCACGGCGAAACCATACGACGTTCGTTTCGTAAACTTCATCTGCAAAGCGTCGTACCAGCTATCGCCCCGTGGCGCCCAGGTTATTCCCTCGCTGCCGAACTGCGGGAACGGCCGAAGGGCCTGAGCCACCGTCAGCGTCAGCGGGAATCCCGCGTACGGCGGTGTGCTGAATCCCCGTGAAGCGGCCAGTGCCGAATTCAGTGGGGACGTGAGCAACGTCCGGTCGGCCGCATTGTTAATATTGAGGCCGAACTGGGCGAGCCGCTGCGGAGTCAGCGTGTTCATGTCCCAGGAACCGCCCTGCTGGAGCCACACGCCATGGTTGCCTACGTACGCTGCCTCCAGGGCCATGTTCGCGGTGAGTTCGCGCTGCACGGCGATGTTCCACTGATTAATCCTCGGCGGACGGCCTGCGTTCCGATCCTCCATTCCCGGAGGGGCGTTGATCTGGCCCGCTTGCGGCCGTATTCCCGGATCGTAGTCAACCGCGAAGATCTGCGAAGTGGTGTACGGCAAACCTGCGCCAAGAATTACCGCGGGCTCCGCGAAGGATGTCGAGGTGAAGCTGAGGCTGTTCCAGCCGACCCCGACCGCTCCGGTCCCGGCGCCATCCGGCGTGTTGCCGTACTCCAGGGCCCAACCGATCCGCATCACCATCTTGGAAGCGAACTGGTAAGCGATACCCAGCCGCGGGCCGATCGCATACGGATAGGTGGTCGTGAATCGGCAGTCGCAACGTCCCGCCCCGTACCCTTCATAAATCGTCCCGCCGAGCAGATTCCCGGCGGTCGGGTTCGGGATGGTCGGCCCGAACATGCTGTCACGGTAAAACGCTTCCTCCGGCGCCGTCTGGCGGTCCCACCGGATGCCATAGTCGAGTGTCAGTTTGCGCGTGACCTTCCAGGTGTCTTGCAGGTACAACCCCAGAGAGGTCTTGCGGTAGTCGGGATCTTGCGTGGGGCCGACGCTGGCGCTATCCACCAGGCCCAGCAGATAACTGGCGTACGGGAGTCCGATGCTATTACCACCTATACTCGTAGTCTGGAGATACGGAAGAGCCGTCTCGTTGGGGCTGAAATTGAAACTGGGAGCGGCGATGGCGTTCTTATTGATCGTCGTGTCCAATCTCCACTGCAAACCGATCTTGTAGGTATGGTTGCCGCGGATGTTGGTCGCGTTCAGGACTAGCGAAGGCTTGTCGGCAAGGTTCACAACCGGGGAGCCCACCCCGATGCCGTAAGCTGTGCTGAACCCGCCCACGGTCGAATTTCCAATGCCGCCGATCACCGGCATGCCCGTGGTATAGCTGCCATTCAGGCCAATCGAGGCTGGCACGAAGGCCAGGGAGTCCGGCAGATAGTTGTCGTTATGGTCGCCGCGCACAAAGCCAAACCCGAAGTGCAACACCGTTGTTGGGTTCAGCGTGTAATCATAGTGAAGCTGATAAGTGTCGGCGAAAATCTTCCGGTTGCGGGTCGAAGTGATGGGCGCCGGCAGGTCGTCATTTCGGGCGTTGGCGTAGTACAGATAGTTCGACGTATAGAAACTAATCTTCGACTTATCGCCAATATTGTGGTCGAGCTTGACACTGGGGATGTGCCGCTTCTCCATGGACGGAGCAATCTGGTTCCAGTTGTTCACTAAATTGGCATTAGTAGGAAGGGGGAACCAGGTGTTCTGAATTGTCAGCGCAACCGCATTGAGACGGCTGGTAGGGATGACGTTGTTCGGGAAGGGCGTGCGCGTCACCTGGCCACTCACCGTTTGCTCCGTGAGCGGATCGAAGATCATGTTCTCCAGGATGGCTCCCCCATTCACGTTGGTGCCCAGCGTCTTTTGCACCAGCGCCTGGCTGAAATCCCCGACTCTCTCTCCAGCCGTAGGCATGGTCACATAGCCATTTCCCAGGCCGAAATTCCGTTCCAGTTCCAGGTTGGCAAAGAAGAAAGTCTTGTTACGGCCGTTGTAGATCTTGGGGATGACCACCGGGCCGCCTATGCCGCCGCCATAGTTCTTCATTTTCGATGCGGGATCGAGGTGTTTGTTCCCGTTGTGAATGGTGTAAGCTACGCCGGCGTTGAGATCTTCGTTGCGAACAAAGGTGAACGCCACGCCATGCAGTCCATTGGTGCCGGACTTGGTGGTGAAGTTGTAGAGGCCGCCGGTGACCTGACCGAATTCAGCGGCGTAGTTGCTGGCCTGCAGCGTGAATTCCTGTAGCGCCTCCACCGCCGGTTGCTGTTCCAGCGTGTGTGACGGGTCCTCGTTCGCATTGGTGATGTCCTGGCCGTCCAGGAGAACCCTGTACGTGGTGGCCGGCGAGCCGTTGACCCTGATATTGGCCGAACCGGCAGGGGCCGTCACGCCGCCCACCACCCCCGGCATCATACCGGAAAACTCGAACGGGTCGCGCATGTTCGTCGTAGTGTTGGGCAACGCGTCCACGCGGTCCGTGCTCAGGTTGTGGTTGATCTCGGCGTTCTCCGTTCTGAGCAATGCCGCGTCGGCGTTGACGGTGACGGATTCTGTTGCCGCGCCGACCTTCAGAACGATATCGACACGCAAAACCTGGACCACCTCAACCCCGATGCCGTGCTGGATATACTTCTCGAATCCAGCCGCCGATACAGTTAAATCGTAAGTCCCCGCGAGAAGATCGACGAGCGAGTAGTTGCCGGTCGCGGTGGTAACCGTGTCATACTCCGCTCCGGTATCCACATCCCGGGCGTGAAGAGCTGCACCGGGGATCACGGCGCCGGTCGGATCCGTAATCGTCCCCGTGATGGTTCCGCGGTCGTTCTGGGCGAACGCGAGAGCCAGAGTCATCAGAAGCATGAACAGCAGTCGTATTACCGAACCACGATGTGGCGGGTAGAAACGCATGAGAAAACCTCCTTGATCTAAAGCCTTAACGGCTGAAATTAACCCCTGGGATCGTCCTCGGGACGGCAACGCGCCCTCGGACGAACTCAATCCACGAAGCCCACTATCCGGCGCCACCTATGCGTTTTACGTAGGCGCCGATATACAGCGCCGATTGTATTCGATGGCGAAAGCCGTGTCAAGAGTGAAATTCCAGGGCGTGGAAAAGTTTTTCAAGTCCAGGCCCAAAATTCCGAAAATGCCCCGCGCCCGCGTTCCAGGCCCTCCGCGCTATCGTGGAGACATGCCGGCAACTCCAGAGTTTCGACAACCATACCGGCAGCAGGCGCGCCAATGGAGCCGGATGGCTTGGGCCATGGCGGCTCTCTTTGCTAGTATGCCGGCAGCCAGCAAGCTCTTCCTGGGCGTTTGGGGATTCGACGGCGCGGCTGAGATCGCCTGCCTCTGCCTGATGCTCGGCACGTATTTTCACCTCATGGGCCGGCGCAGGAGCCGGGCCGTTCCCGACCCGGCGAGCATGCTGGATCAAGCCAGGCAGCTCACATTGTCAGGCCAGATGGACGAGGCCATTGCCCTGCTGACGGAAACCATCCGCCTCAGCCCGCAATTGTGGCAAGCGTTCCAGTACCGCGGCGAGTTGTATCTTCGGCAACAGTCCTTCGATGCGGCGCTCCGGGACCTGGATGAGGCCATCCGACTGGCCCCGGAGGAGCCGCACCTGCACATCTTGCGCGCGCAGGCCCAAAGCCTGCTGGGAGAGGGGCAGCCTTAGCGCGCTACCAGCCGGGCTGGTCCGAGCAAGCCCGAAACCGGCGGCGTCGGGGCGCCGCGACCCATTCCGGCGGGGGCGCCTCCGGGCGGCATAGCTGGGGCTCCTGGAGCGCCTGGGGCGCCTTGCCCCCTGCCGCCGCGGCCGCCTCGGCCGCCACCCGCGGCAGCGGGAGCGCCAGCCGCAGCCGGCGGCGGACCGCCAGGGCCCCGGCCTCCGCCCTCCGCGTACACCTGTATTTCCAGATCATTCGAGCCGGGTTTCAAAGCGTTAGTGATGTCCCAGCGATACGGTTGCCAGGCGTGCGCTTCCAAGTCCTTCCCGTTCAACTTGACCTTGGCGTAGTCGCGCACATCGGCGATTTCCAGAAACAGCCGTTTCCCCGCGGGCGCCGTGGGAGCGGTGAACTGCTTGCGATACGTGGCCGGACCCGCAAGCGATGGCGTGCCCAGATCCTGCCACGATTTCAGAGGCGTGGTCAACTGTTTGCCGTTCAGATCCAGCGACCAGTCTCCGTCCAGTTCCGCCAGAGTAGTGCCGGGTACCAAAGCCGGCTCCGGAGCGCCCACCCCGCTGGGAACCGGCCCGACTACGACGACCTTTGTCTCATACGGTTCCAGCAGCAGAGGAATGCGGACGGAACCGTTCTCGGCAGTCGCGCCCGCGATGGGGTGAATCTCGCCCGTGGCCAAGTCCCACACTTGCGCTTGGCCGCGGCCGGCGATGGTCGCGTTGCGCGATTCTTCCTTGTTGCTCTCATTGAAGAAAAGGTACATGTCGGCGTCGCTCCAGGTCCGGTGCGCGTAGGTCAATCGAGGGAACTCGGCGTCCAGCTTGACATCCGGTTTGGGCAGCGCCGCGATCACGCGCGCCGTGATGTCGCCCGAAGGCTCGATCAGCGTGGCGAAACTCAGGTCGGGCACGTCCTTGGAATTCAGGAACGTCTTGTCCACCACTATCTTGGGCGTCTGTCCCACGAAGATCACCTTGCCGCCCGCTTTGACGAAGGCCTGAAAACGCTCGAGGCCGGTCTTCGTGATCACCGTCGAGGACGGAACCACGATAGCGCGGAAAACCTGGCCGCTGAGATCCTTGAAACCGCCGTCCGCGATGGTGGCCACCGAGCTGAGCGACTGTTCGTCGAAGTAATCCCATTCCACCTGGTGTTCGTACAACTGCCAGCCGAGCTTGGTGGTGCTGAGGTCGGCGTCGTTGTCGCCCATCCACATGCTGTTGGCGGGATGGTACAGGCCCACCTGCGCGGCCGGGCGTCCGATGCCCATCAGATAGCCGCCCCGGTTGGTGTACCACGCCAGCATGGCGCCCTGCGGCGGCGTCGCGGTTGTCTCCCCGCCGAAGCCGCGCCCGCCCGGGACGCGGATCTGCAGCTCGGTCACTCCTCTCACCATTTGAAAATCCAACTGGAACTTGCCGTCGATGCCCGGTCCGCCGCCCTCTTCGGCCCAGACCTTGGGTTTGCCGAACAGGTGCGCCGCCGAGGAAGCGATTTTGGGGAAGTTGTTGTTGATGCGCCACGTCCCGTCCGGTGTGTGGATGGCGCTGGGCACAAGCTGGCTCAGGTTGTCGATTCCCGGCACTTCCACGTAGCGGTTGTCGCGAAAGTAATCGCCCTCGCTGCGGACCAGGGCCATCATGGTCTCTTCGTGGTTCAGGTGTACCAGGTATTCCACGTTGTACTTCTTACACCAGGCGGCCTGCTCTCCGAAGAAGCTGTTTTGGAAGATGCCGCTCCAGACGTCCCAGTAGTCGGCTTTGGCCCGCTGCGCTTCATCCGACAGTTTGCCGGCGAAGAACTGGGAGATGTAGGGCTTCAGATCGTACCCTTTCCGCGCCTGAAACTCTTCCAGCAGTTTGGGTGTCCAGGGCGTGCCGCTGATGGAATAATCCGGCTCATCGCCAAAGAATCCCAGAACGGTGTTGCCGAACTCATCGCCGACCGCCTGCCGGTAGGTCTCGTGCGTCACCGTAAGGAACGCGCGCGTGGCCTCCGGATCCAGGTAGTCGATGAGCGAGTAAAGGCCGTCCTTGGCTCGGGTGCCATCCTCGCGATTGCTGGCCCGTGTCGGCGAGCTGATGTAAATGTGCCGCACGAAGACCAGCTCCCAGTCGTAATGCGGCTCATTCGGGGTGGTGCCTTCGGCCGGCACGATATATTTGAGCTGCCCGTCCGCGGGAATCGGAATGGGAATTACGTTGCGTAATTGTTGGTCTCGGGTTGTCTCCAGTGCCATGATTCCGAGCGTGTCCGGCGGCACCGGCATCGAGAACCTCTGGCCGGGCGCGACGCGGACGTGGACATCGGCCATGATGCCCTGCATGCAGAGTTGCGGGTATTTCTTGATCATCAGGCCGCCGGCAAACCCGCTGGGGTAGTCGCATTCGTCCTGGATCCACAGCTTCATCCCGCGCTTCTTGGCTTCCGCGACCACGAACTTCACCTGCGCCATGTGCTCCGGCGAAAGGTACTCCGGCGCGCCGCGTCCCGGCGACATGTTCACCATGAAGACGCCATTGGCCGCGAGCCGGTCGAGGTCCTGGACGATCCTGGCCTTCCTTTCGTTGGCGTCCGGGCCGTTCCAACTCATGAACGGCTGGATGGCGCCATACTCGTGCGGCGGCGCTTTGAAGTTGGCGGCCACGTCGCGCACCGACGGAACCGTGATCTGTTGCCAGGGCCGTTGCGCCGGCAAGACTGCGGCCAGCAACGGAACCAGGGCTAACGCACTCAATACCTTCTTCATATGACACTCCTTCGAAACGATTGACAGGCGAAAGCGCCTGTCCTGGGACAGACGGACCCAGAGGGTACCCCGTCTGTCAACCCGCGATCTCTAACAGCGTCTCAGCCTTTAGCGCGCCACCAGGCGAACCGGACCGAGCAAGCCCGAAGTCGCCGGCGTCGCACCGCCGCGGTTCGCCGGCGCGGCGCCGTATACGGGAGCCGCGCCCGGCGCGCCCTGCCCTCTGCCGCCTCGGCCGCCTGCCGCGCCGCCTCGGCCGCCAGCCGCGCCAGCCGCCGCAGCCGGAGGCGCCCCCATGCCTCCACGGCCCGAGGCCGTCGCGTACACCTGTACCTCCAGATCATTGGAGCCGGTTTTCAGCGCGCTGGTGATGTCCCAGCGGTAGGGTTGCCAGGCGTGCGCTTCGAAGTCCTTCCCGTTCACCTTCACCTTGGCGTAATCGTGCACATCGGCGATTTCCAGAAACACCCGCTTACCCGCCGGCGCCGCCGTGGCCGTGAACTGCTTGCGATACGTGGCCGGACCCGCAAACGATGTCGTGCCCAGATCCTCCCACGACTTCAGAGGCGTGGTCACCTGCTTGCCGTTCAGGTCCACGGCCCAGTCTCCGCCCACTTCCGCGAGAGTATCGCCGGACGCAAACGAGGGCTCCGGCGCCGCCACCCCAGCGGGAAGCGGCCCGACTACGACCACTTTCGCTTCGTAGGGTCCCAGCAACAGCGGAAAACGCACGGAATCGCCCTCGGCAGTGGCGGCGGAGATGGCATGGATCTCGCCCGTGCCCAGGTCCCACGCCTGCGCCTGGCCGTGGCCGGCGATGGTCGCCATGCGCGATTCCGCCTGGTTGCTCTCATTGAAGAAAAGATACATGTCGCCGTCGCTCCAGCTCCGGTGCGCGTAGGTCAACCGCGGGAATTCGGCATCCAGTTTCACATCCGGTTTGGGCAGCGCCGCGATTACCTGCGGCGTGATGTCGCCCGAGGGCTCGATCAGCGTGGCGAAGCTCAGGTCGGGCACTTCCCTGGCACTCATGAACGTCTTGTCCACGACCAGCTTGGGAGTCTTGCCCACGAAAATCACCTTGCCGCCGGCTTTGACGAAAGCCTTAAAGCGGTCGAGGCCGGTCCGCGTGATCACTGTCGAAGACGGAACCACGATGGCCCGGAAAACCTGCCCGCTGAGATCCTTGAAGCCGCCGTCGGCGATAGTCGCCACTGAGCTGAGCGATTGCTCGTCGAAGTAGTCCCACTCCACCTGGTGTTCGTACAACTGCCAGCCCAACTTGGTAGTGCTGGGGTCGGAGTCTTCGTCGCCCATCCACATGCTGTTGACGGGGTGGTAGAGACCCACCTGCGCGGCCGGGCGTCCGATGGCCATCAGATAGCCGCCCCGGTCGGCGTACCACGCAATCATGGACGCCTCCGGCGGCACGGCGGGCGGTGGACCGGTGGGCAGCGCGGACGGATCTCCAAACCCGCGGACCGGAACTCGGATCTGGAGAGCGTTTACTCCTCTCACCAGTTGAAAATCCAACTGGTATTTGCCATCGATGCCCGGTCCGCCTCCCTCTTCGGCCCAGACCTTGGGCTTGCCAAACAGGTGCGCGGCCGAAGATGCCAGCTTGGGGAAATTATTGTTGATCCGCCACGTTCCGTCCGGTGTGTGGACCAGACTTGGCAGAAGCTGGCTCAGGTTGTCGATTCCGGGTACTTCCACGTAGCGGTTGTCGCGGAAGTAATCGCCTTCACTGCGAACTAGGGCCGTCATGGTCTCTTCGTGGTTCAGGTGGACCAGGTATTCCACGTTGTACTTGGCGCACCACTCGGCTTGCGTTCCGAAGAAGCTATTTCGGAAGATGCCGCTCCAAACGTCCCAGTAGTCGGCTTTGGCCCGCTGCGCCTCATCCGACAATTTGCCGGCGAAAAACTGGGTGAGGTAGGGCTTCAGATCGTACCCTTTTTGCGCCTGAAACTCTTCCAGCAGTTTGGGAGTCCAGGGCGAGCCGGCGATGGAATAGTCCGGCTCATCGCCAAAGAACCCCAGCACGGTTTTGCCGAACTCATCGCCGATGGCCTGCCGGTAGGTTTCGTGCACAATCTTGATGAAGGCGCGGGTGGCATCCGGATCCAGGTAGTCGATCAGAGTGTAGTAGCCGTCTTTGGCGCGGGTGCCGTCTTCGCGATTGAAATTCCGCGTCGGCGAGCTGACGTAAATGTGCCGCACGAAAACCACCTCCCAGGAGTAACCGGGCTCATTCGGAGTCGAGCCTTCGTTGGGCACGGTCCACTTGAGCTGGCCGTCCGCAGGAACCGGAATGGGAACGACGTTGTGTAATGTCTGGTCCCGGGCTGTTTCCGTGGCCATGATTCCGAGAGTATCCGACGGCACCGGCATGGTGAGGGTCTGGCCGGGCGCCACGCGGACGTGGATATCGGCGAGGATGCCCTGCATGCCGAGTTGCGGGTATAGTTGGCGGATTTTGCCGCCGGCAAACCCGCTGGGGTAGTCGGATTCGTCCTGGAGCCATATCTTCATCCCCCGCTTCTTGGCTTCCTGAACGATGAACTTCATCTGGGCCATGTGATCCGGCGAAAGGTACGCCGGGATGCCGCGTCCCGGCGAGACGTTCACTATGAAGATGCCATTGGCCGACAGCCGGTCGAGGTCCTGGACGATCCTGGCCTTCCTTTCGTTGGCGTCCGGGCCGTTCCAACTGGTAAAGGGCTGGATGGCGCCGTACTCATGCGGCGGCGCTTTGAAGTTGGCGGCCACGTCGCGCACCGACGGAACCGTGATTTGTTGCCAGGGCCGTTGCGCCGGCAACACGGCGGCCAACAGCGGAATCATCGCTAGCGTACTCAGTACGTTTTTCATATGAGGTCCCTTCGAAACAAGGTGGGACAGACGATCGTCTTTTGTCGTCTGTCAACCCGGCGATTCTTCACAGCTTCTCCCCTTCAGCGTGCCACCACGCGAACCGGACCTAGCAAGCCCGAAGACGCAGGCGTCGCATTGCCGCGACCCCTTCCGCCCGCAGCGGCCCCGGCAGCGGCTGGCGCGCCCGCGGCTCCCGGCGCGCTTTGGCCCCTGCCGCCTCGGCCGCCGGCGGCCGGAGCGCCGCCCGCGGCCGCAGCGCCGGGCGCGGCAGCCGCAGCCGGAGGCGGAGCGCCAAAGCCTCCGCGACCGCCGCCCGACGTGCGCACTTCCACTTCCAGATCGTTCGCGCCCGGCTTCACCACGTTGGTCACTTCCCAACGGTACGGCGGCCACGCGTGGCCTTCCAGCTCTTTCCCGTTCACTTTCACCCGCGCGTACTCGTGCACATCGGCCATTTCCAGGAACAGCCGCTTACCCGCGGGCACGGCGGAAATCGTGAACTGCTTGCGATACGTGGCCGGGCCGGCAAAGGACTGCGTGCCCAAGTCCTCCCACGATTTCAGAGGAGTGGTCACCTGCTTGCCGTTCAGGTCCAACGTCCAGTCTCCAGCCAGGTCGGCGAGAGTGTTGCCGGATACTAAGGACGGCTCCGGAGCAGCCACCCCGCTGGGCAGCGGCCCCACCACCACGACCTTGGTTTCGTAGGGTCCGAGCACCAGCGAGAAGCGCACGGAATCGCCCTCCGCAGTGGCGCCGGAAATGGGATGAATCTCACCCGTAGTCAGGTCCCACACCTGCGCCTGGCCGCGGCCGGAGATGGTGGCGGTACGCGACTGCGCCTGGTTGCCCTCGTTGAAGAAGAAGTACATGTCGGCGTCGCGCCAGCTCCGGTGATTGTACGTCAGCCGCTGCCACTGGCTATCCAGCGCCACATCCGGCTTGGGAAGCGCCGCGATGACGCGCTCGGTGATGTCGCCCGAAGGCTCGATCAGCGTGGCGAAACTCAGGTCGGGCGCGGCATCCTTGGCATTCAAGAACGTCTTGTCCACCACCAGCGTGGGCGTCTTCCCCACGAAAATCAGCTTGCCGCCCGCTTTCACGAAGGCCTGAAAACGCTCCAGGCCGGTCTTCGAAATCACCAGCGTGGACGGCACCACGATGGCCCGGAAAACCTGGCCGCTGAGATCCTTGAAGCCGCCGTCGGCGATGGCCGCCACCGAGCTGAGCGATTGCTCGTCGAAGTAATCCCAATCCACCTGGTGCTCGAGCAACTGCCAACCCAGCTTGGTCATGCTGCGGTCGGCTTCTTCGTCCCCCATCCACATGCTGTTGGAGGGATAGTAAAGGCCTACCTGCGCGGCCGGGCGTCCGATGGCCATCAAGTAGCCGGCCCGGTCGGTGTACCACGCCAGCATGGGCGCCTGTGGCGGCAGGGCTCCCCCTCCGCCGGGACCACGCGCGATCCCGATCTGTAACGCGTTGATTCCCCTTACCACTTGAAAATCCAATTGGAACTTGCCGTCGATGCCCAATCCCCCGGCCGACTCGGTCCACACCTGGGGCCTGCCGAACAGGTGCGCCGCCGAAGAGGCCAGCTTGGGGAAGTTGTTATCTTCGTTCCAGGTCGCGTCAAACGCGTGGATCCGGTTCGGCACAAGCTGGCTCAGGTTGTCGATGCCCGGCACTTGCACGTGCCGCATGTCTCTCAGGTAATCGCCCTCGTTCCGGATATGGTCCTCGGGTAAGTCCAACCTCAGCGCATGTTCTTCGTGGTTCAGGTGGACCAGGTACTCTACGTTGTTCTTCGCGCACCAGTCCGCCTGCACCCCGAAGAAGTTCTCGCGGAACAGTCCGCTCCACACGTCCCAGTAGTCCGCCTTTGCGCGCCAGGCTTCGTCGGTCATCTTGGGCGCGAATAGAAGCGGCAGGTATGGCTGCAGGTCGTAGCCCTTTTGTTGCCGGAACTCGTCCAGCAGCTTGGGCGTCCACGGCATGAAGCCGGTGTAGTCGGGCTCGTCGCCGAAGAAGCCCAGAACGGTCGTGCCGAACTCGTCCCCGACCGCCGCCTTGTACGTTTCGTGGGTGATCTTGAGGAACGCCCGCGTGGCATCCGGATTGAGGTAGTCGATCAGCGAATACTGGCTGTCTTTGGCACGGGTGCCGTCGGCCCGGGCCGACATGCGGGTAGGAGAACTGCGAAAGATATGCCGCACCAGGATCAGCTCCCACGGTTTCGGATAGCCGCCTGCGCCGGGCGGTGGCGCCGGGGCCCTCCAATTAATTCCGCTGGCGCCGATCGGCACAACCTGACTCGCGCCGGTTTGCTCAAATACCGCCAGCGCGCCCAAAGTGTCCGGCGGAGTCGGCATCTTCAGCGTCTGGCCCGGCATCACGGTGATGCGTATGTCCGCATCCAGCCCCTGCATGGTCAGTTCGGGGTATTGCTCGCTGATCTTGCCGCCGGCAAACCCGCTCGGGTAGTCGTATTCGTCTTCGATCCAGAGCTTCATTCCCCGCTTCTTGGCTTCCTGCACCACGAACTTGACTTGCGCCATGTGCTCCGGCGAAAGGTACGCCGGCTCGCCGCGCCCCGGCGACATGTTCACGATGAAGATGCCATTGGCTGAGAGCCGGTCGAGATCCTGGACGATCCTAGCCATCCTTTCCTTGGCCTCCGGACCGTTCCACCCCATAAACGGCTGGATGGCGCCGTACTCGTGCGGCGGCGTCTTGAAGTTGGCGGCCACGTCGCGCACCGACGGAACCGTGATTTCCTGCCAGGGCCGTTGGGCCGGCAAGACTGCGGCCAACAGCGGAATGAAAGCTAGCGTACTCAATACCTTTTTCATATGAGGTTCCTTCGAAACTGTGTCGTCTCCCCGTTCATCGCGCCACCAAGCGAACTGGGCCGAGCAAGCCCGAAACCGGCGGCGGCGCGGTGCCGCGTCCTCTGCCGCCGCCTCCACCGAAAGCGCCCGGGGCGCCCGCGGCTCCCGGCGCTCCTTGCCCCCTGCCGCCGCGGCCACCCGCGGTCGTGCGCACTTCCACTTCCAGATCGTTCGAGCCCGCCTTCACCACGTTGGTCACTTCCCAACGGTATGGCTGCCAGGCGTGGCCCTCCAACTCTTTCCCGTTCAGCTTCACCCGCGCGTAATCGTTCACATCGGCGATTTCCAGAAATACCCGCTTACCCGCCGGCGCGGCGGCGGCCGTGAACTGCTTGCGATACGTCGCCGGGCCGGCAAACGATGGCGTGCCCAGTTCCTCCCACGATTTCAAAGGCGTGCTCAACTGTTTGCCGTTCAGATCTAACGCCCAATCTCCGTCCAACACCGCCAGAGTGTTGCCGGCGGCCAATGACGGCTCCGGAGCGGCCACCCCGCTGGGAAGCGGCCCCACCACGACCACCTTCGCTTCGTAGGGTCCGAGAACCAGCGAAAAGCGCACGGAATCGCCCTCGGCAGTGGCGCCCGACATGGGATGAATCTCGCCCGTGCTTAAATCCCACACCTGCGCCTGCCCGCGGCCGGCGATGGTCGCCACGCGCGATTCTTCCGTGTTGCTCTCATTGAAGAAGTAGTACAACTCCGCATCGCGCCAGCTCCGGTGCGTGTACGTCAGCCGCTGCCACGGGCTGTCCAGCGCCACATCCGGTTTCGGAAGAGCGGCCAGCACGCGCGGCGTGATGTCGCCCGCGGGCTCGACGAGCGTGGCGAAACTCAGGTCGGGCGTGCCCTTCGCATCCAAAAACGTCTTGTCCACCACCAGCGTGGGAGTTTTGCCCACGAAAATCACCTTGCCGCCCGCTTTCACGAAGGCCTGAAAACGCTCCAGGCCGGTCTTCGAAATCACCAGCGTGGACGGAACCACGATGGCCCGGAACACCTGCCCGCTGAGGTCCTTGAAGCCGCCGTCGGCGATGGTCGCCACCGAGCTGAGCGATTGCTCGTCGAAGTAATCCCAATCCACCTGGTGCTCGAGCAACTGCCAGCCCAGCTTGGTGGTGCTGCGGTCGGCCTCTTCGTCGCCCATCCACATGCTGTTGGCGGGATGATACAGACCCACCTGCGCCGCCGGGCGTCCGATGGCCATCAAATAGCCCGCCCGGTTGGTGTACCACGCCAGCATCGAGGCTTGCGGCGGCATGGCTGGCGCAGGCCCGGCCGGGCCTTCGCCATTCGGGCCGGGCCGCCCTACCGGGATGCGGATCTGCAGCGCGTTCACTCCCCTCACCAGTTGAAAATCCAACTCGAACTTCCCATCGATGCCAGTACCGCCGCCTTCCTCGGCCCAGACCTTCGGCTTGCCGAACAGGTGTGCGGCCGAGGAAGCCAGCTTGGGAAAGTTATTGTTGACATCCCACGTCCCATCCGGCGTGTGAACCGCCCTGGGCACAAGCTGGCTCAGGTTATCGATTCCGGGCACCTCCACGTACCGCATGTCTCTCAAGAAGTCGCCCTCGTTGCGGATCAGGTCCTCGGGGCGGGCCAGGTTCAGCATCAGCTCTTCGTGGTTCAGGTGGACCAGGTAATCCAGTTTGTTCTGCGCGCACCACTCGGCCTGCACCCCGAAGAAGGTGTTGCGGAAGATTCCGCTCCAGACGTCGTAGTAGTCCGCCTTGACGCGCCAGGCCTGGTCGGTCATCTTGGGCGCGAACAACAGCGCCAGGTAGGGCTGCAGGTCGTAGCCCTTCTGCTGCCGGAAATCGTCCAGCAGCTTGGGCGTCCAGGGTATGAAGCCGGTGTAATCGGGCTCGTCGCCGAAGAAGCCCAGCACGGTCTTGCCGAACTCGTCCCCGAACATCCCCTTGTAGACCTCGTGCGTGGTCTTGAGAAACGCGCGCGTGGCATCCGCGTCCAGGTAGTCGATGAGCGAGTACAGGGAATCCTTGGCGGTGGTGCCGTCCTCGCGATTGATATAGCGCGTAGGAGAACTGCGGTACACGTGCCGGATGATCACCAGTTCCACCGGCCGGACCGGGCCGTTCGCGCCCTGCGGCTGCGGGGTCCACTTGATCTGTCCGTTGCGGATGGGCACAACCTGCGCGGTGCCCGCGGCGTCGACGTAATACGCGCCCAGCGCACCTTCCGGCGCGGATATCGAAAGCGTTTGGCCGGGGGCCACGCTGATGCGCGTATCGGCCACAATCCCCTGCATCGCGAGTTGCGGGTATTCCTTGCTGATCAAGCCGCCGGCGAAGCCGCTCGGGTAGCTGCCTTCATCCGCGATCCACACCTTCATGCCGCGCTTGGCCGCTTCCTCGACGCCGAATTTGATGAGGGCCAGGTGTTCCGGTGAAAAGTATTTCGGCGTCATGTGCTGCGACGGCCCGAAGTTCACGACGTAGACGCCGTTCGCCGCCAGCGCATCGAACTCGCTGACGATCCTCTCCTTGGTAAGCTCGCCGCCCCAGATGGCCCAATGAATGGCCCCATATTCGCGCGGCGGCGTCTTGAAATTAGCGGCTGCATCGCGCACCGACGGAACCGTGATCTGCTGCCACGGCCGCTGCGCCAGCAACGCTACGGCCAGGAGTGGAAAGAGAAGCATCTTCGTCGCAGTCTTCATTTCGAAACACCTCGGGATCTTAAGAGCTCCTTCAGTTCAAGACTATACTCGCCAGTCGGAGGTTACAAGCGCGCCAGCCGGCACATTGCATTATTGGAGCGACATTTCATTTTGCGGGCGCCCCGGCGGGATCGCCCCGCGGCGGCACATTCGATCGGCCTGGGTCGACGGGAAGCTTGAACGCCTCGGGCGGGTCCGGGTGCGCGGGATCGAAGGGCTGGTAGTCGTCCACAATGTACCGGGCCAGATCGAGATGGTTGGCCTGGATGCCCTCCACGATGCACTTGGCCAGCTCGTAGGCGCCGTAATCGCTGTGATGCGTGGCGTCGCGGCCACCGCTGAATGCCAGAGGCGCCTTTGCCGGTCCCAGCGCTTCGTAGAACTTGATGCTCATGGCGGTCAGGTCGATGAGCGCCACGTTCTCTTCCTTGGCGGTCTGCCGCACGGACTCCGGAAAGTCACCGAGCGTGTTCCGGATCTTCCCCTGGTCGTCGAAATTGCGGCGCTGCATGGGCGTGACGAGGACTGGAATAGCTCCCCGCCGCCGCGCTTCCGCGATGAAGACCTTGAGGTACTGCTTGTGGGTGGTGAACGGCTCCACGTAGGTCTGCGGCCAGTTCACCTTCATGTCGTTATGGCCGAACTGCATGAACAGGTAATCGCCCTTCTTCATCTGGCTCAGAATCTTGTCGAGCCGCAATCCGGTGATAAACGACTTCAGCGTCTCGCCCGATTCGGCGTGGTTGGCAACCGCCACGCCGGGCTTGAAGAAGCGGGGCAGCATCTGCCCCCAGCTCGCGGTGGGCTCGCGCGGCTGGTCGGTGACGGTGGAGTCGCCCGCAATGAACACGGTGGGGATGTTGTCCACCTTGTCGATGCGCATACTGTCCACGCAGGGCCGCGTGTTGCTGAATTCCAGTGTCAGTTTGTCGTCCCAGTGGAGAACGCCCTGTTCGCGGTCGTTCAGGCGCACCTGGTCGCCGCCGGGCGCATTCTGGGGAGGCGGCGGGAGCCTGAAGTTGCGCACGTTGACAACGAACGTGCGGGTTTCGAATTGCCCGGCGGCGGTGGCCACTTTCTCCAGCATGAGCCGTCGAGATTCGGCTTTGACGGTGGAGACGCACGCCGCCGCGGCATCGCCGAACGTGACGGCAATGTTGTAGTTGCCTTCCGGCGCCGCGACCGAAAAGAAGAACGGTTTCTCGCTGGTGACCCCGCTCGCGAATGGCATCGGAGTGGTCCCCAGGTCGAAGCCGTAGCCAACTTCCTTGGTGTACACGGTGCCCGGCAAGACCTTCACGTAACCCGGCTTGGCGGCGCCGGAGCCGAAATCGAATGCGAACGAAGTAGCCGGTTCGGCCGCGCCGCTTGGCCCGGCAATCAGGACCACAAGGCCCATGAGCGAAAATCGAGAAGCGTATTTTGACATGGTGGTCTCATCCAATTCTAGAATCACCGGAGGCACGGAAAACAACCGCTCTCTTACGTTCGCGGCTCTGAAAAACATCCGACCTACGAATGTAAGGAGCCGCCCGCAAGCGGGCATTGGGCAAGCTAAAGCATGCCGGTTACCCGCCTTCCCCCCCGCCCCCTGCTATCATTACCTCGAAGCGATGAGCTACCTCCGGTCCCTGCTCTTCTCCATTCCCCTGATCTTTCTCTCCACCTTCTTCATGGGCGCTCTGTCGCTGGTCGCTTCCTTCTTCGACCGCACCGGCAACTCACAGCATCGCATCGCCCGCATCTGGGGAAAGATGCTGCTGGCCGTCAGCTTCATCGGCGTCCGCGCCGAGGGCCTGGAGAAACTCGACCCTCGCGCCAGCTACGTCTTCGTCGCCAACCACGCCAGCTTCATGGATATCCCCGCCATCCTCTCGCGGCTTCCCTACCAGTTCCGGTTCTTCGCCAAAACGGGGCTCTTCCAGATTCCCTTCCTGGGTACGCACCTGCGCCGCGCGGGGCACCTGCCAGTCGATCGCTCCAGCCCCCGCGCTTCGCTGAAGAGCATGACTGCGGGCGCGCGCTTGATCGCCGAACGCGGCATTTCCGTGCTGCTTTTCCCCGAAGGCGGCCGCTCGCCTCACGGCCTTCGCGAATTCAAAGATGGCGCGGCCTACATCGCCATCAAGGCCGGCGTGCCGGTGGTGCCCATCGCCATCGTGGGCATGCGCCGGCTGCTCCCCATGGGATCGATTCACATCCGAAGCGGAAAAGTCGTGTTGCGCGCCGGCGACCCCATTCCCACCGCGGGCCTCAAGCCCTCCGGCCACACGGAGCTCACCCAACGCCTCTACCGTGAGGTATCGCACCTGCTCGAAGAGCCCGCTCACACCCCCGCGCGCTAAGCTCGAATCATGGGCCCTGCCATATGGCGGCTCCTCGGCGCGGCGTTGTGCTTTTTTCCCGCGCTGCCGGCCGCTGAATTCACCACCTACATCGGCGATGTCAACGATTACCAGATCGCGCGCGCCGCCGGGGATTCCGCTGGAAACACCTACCTTGCCGGAAGCCGCATTGTCGGCACGCTCTCCGAAGCCGTCGTCATGAAGCTTGACCCCGCGGGCAAGATCGTCCTGTTCACCATTCTCAGCGACAAGGGCAATGAATCAGCCAACGACCTGGCCGTGGACGCCGACGGCAACATCTATGTGGCAGGCTCTACATCCTCCCCGGATTTCCCCCTGCACAACGCATTTCAATCCACGCCCGGCCCGGGCTTCCTGGTGAAGCTCAGCGCCGATGGCAGCCAGTTGCTCTACTCCACCTACTTCCCGGAAGCCATCAAGGCGCTGGCCGTGGACGCCGCCGGCAATGTCTACGTGACTGGCACGACGTACTTGACCAGCTTCCCCGTCACCCCCGGCCTGCCCGCCGGATCGGTCTCGATGGCCCCGGCTGGGATGACCTGCGGCGCGTTCCTCACCAAGATCTCCGCCGACGGCTCGCACATTGTCTATTCGACGCTCTTGGCCGGCTACAATGTGAATTGCGGCGCGGGCAGCAGTTGCTACACCGGCGGCCGCTACACCACCGGCGTCTCCGTGGCAGTGGACGCGGCTGGCGAAGCCTACATGACCGGCAACACCAACACCGTCGACCTGCCCACCACGGCCGGCGCTTTTCTGACCAATGGCACCGGCGCTTTCGTGGCCAAAGTGAACGCCGCCGGATCGGCTCTGGCATACCTCACCTACATCAGCGCCACCAACTTCATCTATGCCCCCCTTGCCAATCCAGCCGTCATCGCCGCCGCCGTCGCGGTGGACGCCGCCGGCAACGCGTACCTCACCGGCGCCACTTTCGACCCCAGTTTCCCGGCCACCCCCGGCGCGTACCAGACCACTTTCGCCGGACCCTATCAGCCTGGGGTCAACTACCCGCTCCCACCCACCGATGTTTTCGCCCTCAAGCTCAACCCTTCCGGCTCAGCTTTGGTCTGGGCCACTTACATCGGGGGCACCGGCGCGGATGCCGCCAAATCCGTGGCCCTCGACCCTTCCGGCAACGTCTGGCTCACCGGCACCACGGCTTCAACGCAATTCCCCAACGCGCAAGGATGGTCGAACAGCCTCGATTTCCTGACGGGGATCAACCCCACCGGCTCCGCCTTGGTCTACTCCGCCCGTTACCCCAGCGATGCCGTGTCGCAATCCGTGGCCGCCGATCCCACGGGACTCTTGCACGTCGCCGGACCCACCGGCATTGTCGGGACGGTGGCGCCCAGTGGCACACCCCTGATGCGCATCTTCGGCATCGCCAACGCCGCGTATGGCCCGCTGCTGGGCCGCATCGTGCCCGGCGAATTGATCTCCATCTACGGCCCGCACATCGGCCCCGCTAAGCCTGTTACTGCTGTCGCCTCCTCGGGCTTCCTGCCAACCTCGCTCGCGGGCGTGCAAGTGCTCGTCAACGGCGTGGCCGTCCCGCTGCTCTACGTCTCCGATTCGCAGATTAACGCGGTCGCCCCGCAGGCCGCGTCGCCCAACAGTTCGGTGACCGTCCAGATCGTCTCAAGCAGCGTCACCAGCCCCATTTTTCCAGCAACCGTGGTGGCCGCCGATCCGCAAGTCTTCCAAAACCCCGTTGGCACCGCCGCCGCCGTCAACCAGGACAACACTGTGAACTCCGCGGCAAACCCCGCCAAGGCCGGTTCCATCGTCTCCATCTGGGCCACCGGCACGGGTTCGATTTACCCCAGACCTCCCGACGGCCAGATCTCCACCGCCGCTCAGGATTATGGATGCTGCCAAGTTGACATCGGGGTGGTGTTCTACGCCGGAGCCGCCCCCGGCATGGTAGCCGGGGTAGTGCAAATCAATTTCCAGATCCCCGCCCCCTACATCCACGCCCCAGGCGCCTACAGCTTCACGCTAATCGCCGCCGGCCAATCCTCGGCCACGGTAAGCATCTACGCAACACCGTAAACCGCGAATCTGTCATCGGTGCGGCCCGCGCATCAAACCGCCTCGGTGAGCCGCCGCATCCAACTCCCGGAGATTTCCTGGAAGATCGCCGGCGAGGGCCTGGTGATATCCCAAGCGGGGTAGTGCGCCTTCATTTTACGCAGATCGCTGTAGTAGCAGATGTGGTCGCCAATGCGGTTCTCATCCACGTAGCGCCAGGTCATGGGACGGCCGGTGACTTCTTCGGCCATGCTGAAGGCCTCCAGGATGGAGCAGGAGTTCCCTTTGCCACCGCCCAGGTTGTAGACTTCGCCCACGCGTGGCGCTTTCCAGAACTCGAACATGAACCGCGCTACATCCTCGGAGTGGATATTGTCGCGCACCTGCTTGCCTTTATACCCGAACACTTTGTATTCCCGGCCCTCCACGTTGCATTTGATCAGGTAGCTCAGGAAGCCGTGCAGTTCCACGCCGGAATGATTGGGCCCCGTGAGGCAGCCGCCGCGCAGGCAGCAGGTGGGCATGTTGAAGTACCGCCCGTATTCCTGCACCATTACATCTCCCGCCAGCTTGGACGCGCCGAACAGAGAGTGCTTGGATTGATCGATGGGGAAACTCTCCGGTATGCCGTTCTCATAGGCCGGGTCGGCATAATCCCAACGCGTTTCCAGTTCCTGCATCGCGATGGCGTTGGGCCGGTCGCCGTACACCTTGTTGGTGGACATGTGAATGAACGGCGCTTCGGGGCAGAAACGCCGGGCGGCCTCCAGCAGGTGCAGAGTCCCCAACGCATTGACCTCGAAGTCGAGGAACGGAATGGCGGCGGCGCGATTGTGCGACGGCTGGGCGGCGGTGTGAATGATGAGGTTCGGCCGAAGTTCCTCCACCAGGGCCAGCACCCCGTCCCGGTCGCGGATATCGAGCGCCGCATGCCGGTAGTCGGGCATCTCACGCCGCAACCGTTCCAGGACCCAACTGGTATCGCCTTCCGGACCGAAGAAGACAGCGCGATGATTGCTGTCGATGCCTGTCACGCGGAAGCCTTGACGGGCGAAGAAGAGCGATACCTCCGAGCCGATCAAACCACAGGATCCCGAGACCAGGACAGATGGACTGTGCATGAATGTCGATTATAGCTTCAGGCGAACCGGCCGGCCTCAGCGGATCGCCGGTCTGGCGTGATTCAGGCATAGCGCTACCAGATCGGAGAGATTCGCTTCGCCTACACACATCACCGTGTCCGCGCCGCCCCAATAGATCTTGACGGTTCCGTCGGGCTCTGCAACGGCGCCACAGGTGAAGACCACGTTAGGGACGTATCCCGTGATTTCCCACGGGTCTTCCGGCTGCAAGATCCACGAATCGCCGACTCCTATTACCTTGGCCGGGTTCCGCAGGTCATGCAGAGCGACCCCCAAGCGGTAGACCGCTCCGGCCATGGTCTGGAAAACGCCGTGATAGATGGAAAGCCATCCCTGCTCCGTCTTGATGGGCGGCGCGCCGGGACCGATCTTCATTTCGTCCCAGTGATACTGCTCGGGCCGCATGATGAGTTGGGACTCGCCCCAAAAACGCAGATCGGGAGAATAGGAAATCCAGATCGACCAAGGCGCGATTTCCGAATGGGGACGGTCCAGCCGGGCGTAGAGATTGTCAAACTTCTCGGGGAAGATCACTGCATTGCGACAGTCCGCCTCGGTGATGAGAGCGAATCTTTCCACGCGGCTGAAGTCCTTGGTCTTTGCCAGCGCGATCCGGACCCCATTGCGCGAGTAGGCGCTGTAGGTGATGAGGTGCTCGCCATCCAGCAGGGTCACGCGCGGGTCCTCGACGCTGAACTCTTGGTATGCGGCAGAAGGGGTGAGGAAGGGCTGGGGATCGGCCGTGAAGTGGAACCCGTCGGGGCTGCGGGCCAGCCCGATGATCGACCGGCCGGTGCGCAAATGGGAACGGAACAGCATGATGTATTCGTTCTCATGCTTTACCACCGCCGCGTTGTGGACCGTTTCCACCGGGTAGGGGATATCGGCCTTAGTGAGAATCGGATTATGCGCGTATCGTCTGATCATCGGTTTGCTTCCAGTTCAAAAATCGTGTGGTAGACCCGTTCGTAGGCCTCCACCATGGTTTCGATGGAGAAGCACTCCCGAACCCGTTGGCGGCAGGCGCGGCGATCGATTTCACCGAGGCGCTTGAGGGCCTGCACGGCCTCGTGGACGTTGTCGACCAAAAAGCCCGTTTGCCCGTCTGCAATCACTTCACGGCAGGAGCCGAGGTCCATGGCGACGACAGGCACGCCGGCCGCATTGGCTTCCGCCAGGACCAGTCCGAATCGCTCCGGGATGGTGTTCAGGTGCAGCAGCGCGCGTGCCTGGGCGAACAAGGCGTTCTTGCCGGACACGTCCACCGGCCCGATGTAGCGGATGGTGGTACCAAGGTGCGGCTCGACCTGCTCGCGAAAGTACGAGTGATCCTGGATGATACCCGCGATTAGCAGCGGCAGGCCGCTCAGGCGCGCAACCTCGATGGCCAGATGAACGCCCTTGTCGGGGTGAATCCGGCCGAGGAAGATCAGTTGATCGCCCCCAGTTTCCTGAAGCGGGTACAACGAGAGGTCGATGCCGTTATAAACCGTCGCCAGGTAATTCAGCCCCGGCGCGCGATCGGAATCGCTGATGGAGACGAAATAGCCGTCGCGATACTTCTCATAGACGGGCATGATCCGGGGCGACGAGAATCCATGGATCGTGGTGAGCACCGGCGTCTTCACCAGCCGGCTGTAGGCGAGCGCCATGAAGTCGTAGTGGCTGTGAATCAGGTCGAACTCGGCAGCGTGCTCGAACACTTCGGAGATGTGAAGATACTCGGCCACTTTGGGATCGATGGCACGATCCTCTTCATACCCGCGGTCGATGACGGCATGCAGGCGGGCGCGGGTCACGGAATCCCCGGTCGCGAACAGCGTCACATCCCAGCCGCGGGCGGCCAGTCCTTCGGTGATGTTGCCGGCGACGGTCTCCCACGCGCCATATTGCCGGGGCGGTGTTCGCCAGGCGACCGGGGACAGGACAGCCACTCTTTTTTGGGGAATGGTCATGCGGGTTCCATGGCAGCCAACACCTCGGCGAGCGGGACGGTTGCGAAACCGGTGGCGTGATCCGCCAGACCGTAGGGAATGATGAGTTCGCCGTTGTGGAGCAGAGCGCCGCAAGTGTAAACCACATTGGGCACGTAGCCTTCACGTTCGTTCCGATTCGGCTGGAGGAGGGGTTCGCGGAGCCGGCCAATCACTTTGGCGGGATCGTCGCGATCGAGGAGGAACGCGCCGATGCAGTACTTTCGCATCGGGCCGACGCCGTGGCTGAGGACCAACCATCCGGCATCGGTCTCCATGGGAGATCCGCAGTTGCCGAGTTGGACGAGCTCCCAGGGAAAGGCGGGTTTAAGGAGCACCCTACGCTCATTCCAGAAGTGGACGTTGTCGGAAAACATCAGGTAGATGTTCTCGTTGTCCTGGCGCGAGAGCATGGCATAGAGGCCGCCGATCTTCCGCGGAAACAGGGCCATGCCTTTGTTTTCGGCGGCCGGACCATTCAGGGTAATGAATCGAAAGTGGAAGAAATCGGAAGTCTCCACCAGCTCCGGCACCACCACCCTGCCGTCATAGGCGGTGAAGGTGGCGTAGTACACGCGAGTGCCATCGTCGTTCCGGAAGCAGACGAACCGGGCGTCCTCGATGCCGTTGCGTTGCGAGGGCGTGGCTGGGAATAGGATGCGCTCGCACAACTGCTGCTCCGGGGAGAACTGGACCTCGTAGTTGGAGCGGGCCAGCATCCAAATCCCCTGTGCCTCGTCCTGATCCTGCTGCGACATTCCGTCCGGCAGGCGGAACTGTTCGGCTTGGAGACTGGCGCGAAGCTCTTCGAGCGAGAACGATTCCCCGAGTTTGCTCATGACCCGGCGGGTGAATTCTCCGGTCAATCCCAGCTCGGAGAGTTTCCGCACGAACAGCGCCTTCTGGTACAGGGGATTGGGGATCTGACGCGCCTCGGTGAGGAAGCCGGTGGTGGATAGCACCTCGATCCGCCGATCGGGATGGATGATTCCGGTTCGAAACGTGATGGAGGAAATGTGCCCTTCTCCGGTGGCGCGGAGACTGAGAATGAAGCGGAGCGCGCCAGTTGGCAGGCCGGTTTGGTCGGGGTGCGGCACGATGGAGGGATTGAACAGGGCGGCGGATTCCAAAGAGTACTCGGCCAGGAAATAGGAGCCGATCAAAAGCCGCCTTTGTTCGGAAACTTCGCCATCGGCCGACAGCCGCTCGTGGACTTGTTCGGAGCGTGCCAGGAAGACATTGCGGATCTTGTGGTGCCGCTGGGAAAATTCGGCGGAGATTCCGTCCACCAGGGCGCCGACCTGATCTTCGGGAAGCAACATGATCCGGTCGACGATGCCGCCGACCCGTTCGGAATCTCCCGGGGTGAAGGGCCGCAAAAGAACGCGCGACTGGTCGGGCCTGAGGATGGTGGTGGTGCGTTTGAGGTGAATGGACATGGGCGTTGGGGTCTACTCCGATTCTCCTGTCTGCGCCGCGGGCGGAAAATGAAGCGGATCCCTGAGGTTTTGCAGCTCCCGGTAATAATAGATCGGGGAAGGCTGCTTTTCTTTGAACTTCAGCGCCTTCAGAAACTCGATTTCCTCCGCGGTAGCATCGCCGCTTAAAGACGAATCCTTCAGGAATTGTTCCAGCCCCGGTTCCACGGCGAAGGGCCGGGGAGGCTGCTGTTCGGCAAACTCAAATCGCTTCAGGCTGCCTGCCGCAAGCCGACGGTTGAGGACCACTCCCATGCCAAAGGTAATCAGGTCGATATCCCAGGAGTCGATTATGGGATCCAGGAAGGAGATCCACGTGGCGGCGGAGAGGTCGAAGACATCCGTGTCCAAGAACTCGAGGATGGCGACGCGCATTTGCTCGTAGCTGCGGCCGCCGATCTGGGCCATGAGGCGCAGCCACTCTTCACTTCGCAATTCCTCCCGGGCGACACCCTGGGCGACGTCCAGAAGTTTTTGAGTGACCAAGCGTTCGAGTTCGCCGAACGGCTCCTTCTCAAAAATCCGGCGCAGTTCTTTTTGCCGGGCGGCGTCGCATTTGCGGAGAATTAACTCGCGACACTCCTGGAACAGAGGCTGCGGGGGCTCGGCCGCTTTTTTCCTCGATTCCTCCTTACGCTGCACGTCCGCCAGATTCGAAAGTTCACCGCTAGGAAGCCGCAACGCCCGGCCGATTTTTTCGTAGATGTCGGTGCGTCCAGGCGCGGGAGGAGCCTTCTTCCGGGCCAGCAACTGCGAGATGTACGATTCGGTGACCTGCGCGGCAGCAGCGAGATCTTTCTGCTCCAGGCCCAGTTCCTTCAAGCGGTGCCTGATCAATAGAGAAACGTCCACGGATGTTCCTATTGGTTTTAGTTAACCAAAATCGGTAAATATACCTATATTATCTTGGCACAAACCAGCTTGACAAGCAAGTGTACTTAACTGATAATAGTTAATAACTGAACGTTTCGCCATGACAGACACCATCGCAGCGGGGACCATCTTGATGCAGGACGGCACGCATCTGCCAAACTCCCAACCGCTCCACAGTGAGTCCGATTCGAATGGATGGGCAGCGGTCGAGAATTCTCGTTGCGCGTTCGAAAAGGAAGTGCGGGAAGCGGGATGGACCTTTTTCTTCATGGCGGGGGAGATCAAGGCCACGGCTTTCGGGTTCGACAGGCAGAAGACACTACGCGCCGCGTTAAAGCGACTCATCGGGAAGGTGCAATCGCAGAATTGCAACAGTATCGAGATTACGCAGGTGACGGGAGAATCGTTTCTGAAACTGCCTTATGTGAGCGTCTCCGCTCACCCGCGGCATCTTCAGAAGGGCTTGGTGTTTGACCAGGCTTTTTACAACGCGATCTGACTGGAGGCTGGCAGCAACATGAACAAGAGGCTAATGAAGCGTCATCAGCGCCAGGTTGCGCGCGCGAAAGAGCGGGTCAGAGTTTCGGAGCCCGACCTGAGAACACCGGAACAAGTGAGTGCGGCACGGGAGGCCAGCCGCAGGGTGGCTGGGCAGCACGACGTTCCCCGTGCGCCCTACTCCGCGCCGTCCAGCACGCCGAAAGCCGATACGGAGTCATGATCCGCGCCACGATGGGGCTGTTCTCGACACGCTGTCCACATTGCAGATCCATCGATTTCAGAGGCGTAGGCGTCCGGAATGCGATGGAGACGGCATTCCAGTGGCTTCTGCAACCTTGCCGGTGCGGTCTTTGCGGCCACCACTTTTTCCGATTCCGATGGCAATCTCTCATCGGGCGCACGGCGTAAGCGATTAGTCCGCCGCGGGGCCATTCTCATTCCACCGAGTTCGCCAGGTCGATGGCGCTTGCCAGGGCGGCAGCCAGATCGAGGCTGAGCATGGTAGTCGGGATCTTTGTTACACCAGTCAGCACGTACACTCGATCTGGCACGCTCCAAAGGAGGGTGAGCCGCTCCATCCTGGGGACGCCATCACTGTACCCGAACCCGTCTTCCTGGCTGGTGCGGCCGAATTCCTCGATCAGCGTAGCGGGGCCAGTGCGCAGGTTCACGTCGCGGACACCGACAAAGTGGTATGGCGTCAGGTAGCCAAACAGGAGAGCTGGTGCGGTGGTTGCGTGCTGAGCCAGCCGCAGGACCATGTCCGAATTCCTCATGCCCGCAGCCCGCAGTCCGGCCGCCGCGAACGCCTCGAGATCGAATCCAGCCGGAGCCGTCACCACCTGCGCCGGACCCTGCGCCAGAGTGAGATCGGACCATGCCGTTCCTCCGGACCGTTCATCGGATACATCCGACCAACGGGCGGTTACCGTTGCGCCAATCTGTAAAGTGAGTTGCGCTCCTTCCCACTGTTGCGGAACCGGCTGATCCGGCACGCCTGCTGTACGCAACGCCTCGGCCAAATCGGCGGCGCCGATGACCGCGACGAATGACATAGGGCCAACTACCGACAGCCGGGGCGAGCCAGATAGAACGCTGGAATCGGGCAATCGCGGAGCGAAGCCGGCGCGCAACGCCGCTTCCGCTGCGTTTGAGACTGCCTGTGGAGCATCCGGTTTAGCCAGTTGCCGGGTATGGAGCGCCTTCACCGCGTCCGGGAGCCTGAACAGGGGTCCCAGTGGCCTCTGCACGATGGTGACCCAATACCAAAGTTGCTCGATGCGCTGCCAGCCGCTGTACCCGATCTGTTGGGCAAGCACCCAGGTCCGCGGGACGGCCGGGACGGCGATGCACGCAATCAGGGTGGCCATGGCGCCAACCAGAAAACAGCGTCTCAGACTGGAACGCCGGCGCAGGTGAGCGTCGGAGCGCGCCTCGAAGCGAGTCCGCGCGGCGCTCAGATTCGGTTCCCAGCCGGCAGGCGGGGTAAGCAGGTCCAGGCTGGCGGTTACCCACCGGCTCGATTCAGGAGATTCGGGGCGTTCCATAGCGATGCACGTACTCCTTTCGGAAAGCTTCTTCGGCCCGGGCCAGCAGAGTGCCTACCGAGCCTGCGTTGAGGTGGAGCGTCGCGGCGAGTTCGACGTAGCTGAACCCCTCCGCCCGCAGGAGAATCAAGGCGACCTGGTCCGGCTTCAAAGAACCGAGGATTTGCCGCACGCGCGTCCGCTCTTCGGCTTGCTCCAGCACCTGATGGGGCTCGCAGCAAATCCGAATACCGAACCGAGCGTTTCATAGCGAGCCCGCCGGCGGTCTTTTTTGAGTTGGTCGAGAGCCAGCCGCAACCCGGTGCGGCATAGCCAGCCTTCAAGATTCGTCTGCGCGGCGGCAGGCTTCGAATGAAGCCGCCAAAAGGCTTCGGAAGCGATCTCTTCGGCCCGTCCAGTATCGCCAGTGACCCGGTAGAGGAGTCGCGCCAGACGGCGGTAACCGGTGGTAAAGAGCGTGTCAAAGTCGCGACTGGGCTGTTCCGGCACCCTCATCGAGGCTGCAGGTCTCGCAGCTTGGTTACACGCTGGCTTAACGACGCTCACGGGGGGAATGTGACAAGTGGAAGAAATGGCGGGGACGACGGGGCTCGAACCCGCGACCTCCGACGTGACAGGCCGGCGTTCTAACCAACTGAACTACGTCCCCGCAATGTCAGGCGGATAATCCGATGCTAGCACGACGCCGGCGCTGTCGCAAAATCGCGCTAAGGTGTAAGCATGACGAATCGCGGCGTGGTGTGCCTGATAGGCTCGGTGGCGGTCCTGGCGTGTTGCACGGCGCGCAAGCCGACCCCCGAGGAAGCCCGCAAGTTCATCGATGACGTGGAGCAGAAGTTGCTCGTCCTGGGCGTAGACTCGGGACGCGCGGACTGGGTCAAGTCCACCTACATCACCGACGACACCGAAACCCTCTCGGCCAAGCTAGACGAGCGGCAAATCGCGGCCACTGTGGAGTATGCCAAGCAGTCGACGCGGTTCGACGGCGTGCAGCTCGACCCGGTGACGGCGCGCAAAATCAAGCTGCTCAAACTCTCGCTGACCATCGCCACGCCCTCCGATCCCAAGGAGAGCGAAGAGCTGACGCGCATTGTCGCGGGCATGGAAGGGGCCTACGGGAAGGGCAAGTATTGCCCCAGCGGGCCGGAGAGTTGCAAGGACCTGGAGGACCTGAGCAAGATTCTCGCCGAGAGCCGTGATCCCAAACAGCTTCTGGAGGCATGGAACGGCTGGCACGCCATCGCGCGCCCCATGCGCAAGGATTTCGTGCGCTACGTGGAACTGGCGAACAAGGGCGCGCAGCAACTCGGGTTTAAGGATAACGGCGCCATGTGGCGGGCCAAGTACGACATGTCGCCGGACGCTTTTTCCTCCGAACTCGACCGGCTGTGGGATCAGGTGCGGCCGCTGTATGTGTCGCTGCATGCGTACGTCCGGGCCAGGCTGAGGGAAAAATATGGCGACGCGGTTCCCGCCAGCGGGCCGATCCCCGCCGACCTGCTGGGCAACATGTGGGCGCAGGAGTGGGAGAACATCTATCCGCTGGTGGCGCCGGCCAACGCCGACCCGGGCTACGATCTGACCGCGCTCCTCAAAAAGCGCAACACCGACTGGAAGCAGATGGTGAAGTACGGCGAGAACTTTTTCGTCTCGCTGGGATTCGATCCGCTGCCGCAGACCTTCTGGGAGCGTTCGCTGTTCCTCAAGCCCAGGGACCGCGAGGTGGTGTGCCATGCCAGCGCATGGGACATCGACATGGTCGACGATGTGCGGCTGAAGATGTGCATCCAGATTACGGGCGAGGACTTCCTGACCATCCACCACGAACTGGGCCACAACTTTTACCAGCGCGCCTACAGCGGGCAGCCGCCTTCATTCCGCGACAGCGCCAACGACGGTTTCCATGAGGCGGTGGGGGATACCATCGCGCTTTCCATCACGCCCGAGTATCTGGTGAAGCTGGGGCTGCTCGACAAGGCGCCGGATACCTCCAAAGACATCGGCCTGCTGCTGCACCGGGCGCTGGAGAAGATCGCATTTCTGCCCTTCGGGCTGGTGATCGACCAGTGGCGCTGGAAGGTGTTTTCGGGCGAGATTCCGCCCGAGAAGTATAACCAGACCTGGTGGCAGCTTCGGGAGAAGTACCAGGGAATCGCGCCGCCGGGCGGCCCAGCGGGCGCCCCGCGCGGCGAGGAGGATTTCGATCCGGGAGCGAAATATCACGTGGCCGCCAATGTGCCGTACATGCGGTACTTCCTGGCCGACATCCTGCAGTTTCAATTTCACCGCGCGCTGGCGCAGGCGGCCGGCTGCACCGGGCCGCTGAACCGTTGCTCCATTTTCGGCGACCAGGCGGCGGGGAGCCGGCTGAACGCCATGCTGGAAATGGGGCAGAGCCGCCCCTGGCAGGATGCGCTGGAGAAGATTGCGGGCACGCGCGAGATGGACGCGTCGGCGATTCGCGATTATTTCGCGCCCTTGCAGAAGTGGCTGGACGAGCAGAATCGGGGGAAGCCGGTGGGTTGGTAAGCCCGCGGACGCTTACAGGTAGAAGTCGTCCACGTCATAGCCGGGGTAGTCCCGTGTAACCTGCGTTTGCAGGTCCTGGCACAGGCGTTCCATGTCGTCGGTGATCTTCAGGAAGCTGAAGGCGGCGCGATTGTTCGGCCCGTAGACGCTCGCCACCACGTTACACAGTTCGCGCAACCGAGCATGGGCCGCCCGAATCTCACGGCTCAACTCCCGATGCTCCTCCAGTGTCAGAGGTTTGGAAGTCTCCGGACGCATTCCGATTCATCATAGCAGTCCCACACTCGAGGAGAGCTTCGGACGCCGGTGGCCGAATTGCTACAATCGCAGTGATGGCCAACCACATCTACGCCGTATTCGATACCACGGAAGGTACCTTCAAGATCGAGCTTTTCGCCCTCCAGGCGCCGCGCACGGTGGAGAACTTCGTCAGTCTGGCGGAAGGAGCCAAGACGGGGAAACCGTTCTATGACGGCACCATTTTTCATCGCGTGATTCCGGATTTCATGATCCAGGGCGGCGATCCGGAAGGCACGGGGCGCGGCGGCCCCGGGTACCGGTTTGCCGATGAGTTCCACCCCCAGCTCAAGCACTCGAAGCCGGGCATCCTCTCCATGGCCAACGCCGGGCCGAATACCAACGGGAGCCAGTTCTTTATCACCGTGGCCGCCACGCCGTTCCTGGACAACCGCCACAGTGTGTTCGGCGAAGTGACGGAAGGCTACGACGTGGTGAAGAAGATCTCGCAGGCGCCGCGCGACCGGCAGGACCGGCCGGTGAAGGAAGTTCGGGTGCATTCGGTGAAGATCGAAAGGGCTTAGCAAGCGGCCCCGCCGCTGACATGAAACTGGCGATTTTCGGAGGCACGTTCGACCCCATTCACGAGGCCCACCTGGCCGTCGCCAGGAGAGCGGCGGACCGTTTCCAGCTTGACCGCGTGCTCTTCGTCCCCGCCTCCCATCCGCCCCACAAGGCCGGAATCACGCACGCCCCTTACGACGACCGCGTGCGTATGGCCGAGCTGGCGTGCCAGGGCGAGCCGCGTTTCGAGGTTTCCCGCCTGGAAGAGGGCGTTCAGCGCAGCTACTCGATCGATACCATCGAGAAGGTGCAGGCCCGGATGGCGCCGGCGGACGATCTGTTCTTCATCATTGGCGCAGATGCGTTCGCCGAGATCCGGACGTGGCGCCGATGGGAGGATGTCGCGCGGAGGGTCCGCTTCATTGTGGTGAGCCGTCCCGGCCATCTCTATGAAGCGCCGCCGGGAGTCCGCTTGGAACGGCTCGATACCATCGAGCTGCCGGTCTCATCCTCGGAAATCCGCCGCGCCCTGGCGGCGGGCGAGCGCCCCGCTGCGGTTCCCGAGCCCGTTTTGGAGTACATCCGCGGGCACGGGCTGTACGGCGCGCGAGTGCCCGCCTGAATCGTGGCCGGCCGGTACATCCCCTGTGTCGGATTGCGCCGGGAGGCCGGGACGGACACCGTTCCGAGCGCTCGCCAAGCCCGGTCGCAATTCACCGTAACCTGCTATCATTCTTGTATCTGGAACCTAGACGTTCCATTGTTTTCTTGGGAGAGAAGCCGGATGGCATGCGCCGTGCAAGGTATTTTGTGTATTTGAGCGTTCCCCCCGTCCGGACTGCCGATCTGTGGAGGTGTACCTTGAAGAAACTCTATTCCATTCTCAGCCTGAATGTATTTCTGCTTGCCAGCAGCGCGTTGCACGCGCAGACGCTGAACATCAGCCCGAATCCGCTTAACATCACAGTGCTGGCGAACGCGGGCGCCACAGCGTACCTCACCTTGACGAGTACGGGCGCGCCCATTACCATATACTCGGTTACACCTACGGTCTCGTCGCTGCATGCGTCGCTTCCAGCTAGTCCCGTAACCACACCGCAAACCATTACCGTCACGGTCGATCCCCTGGCTGCCGGCGCCAATCCATATACTGGCTATCTGTCGGTTTCCAGCTCCGATTCGACTACTGTTCACAGCGTGCCGGTGAACGTCTCGTTCAGCGGAATTGGCGTTTATCCGTCAACTCTGGCGCTTCAATACACGGCAGGCAGCACCAGTTATCCAGCACCGGTGTCTTCGACGCTGACCGTTCCTTCGGGCGTCACGATCAGCGCCCCGGCCGCGACCAGCAGTGGAAGCTGGCTGCAGGCGGGCCTCACGGGGACACCGTCGAGTGCGGTTCAGGCTCAGATCAACACTTCGGTGGCGCAGACCCTTACGGCAGGCACTTATACGGGGTACATCACCATCACGCCCAGTACCGGCTCCCCGGCGACCGTGCAGGTGACGCTGGTGGTCAGCGCCGCGCCTCAATTGACGGTAACCCCTTCGTCACTCTCGTTCTATTACCAGACGAATGGAACCAATAACCAGACCTCGCAGCAAATCACGCTCACGGCCGGCGCCCAGAACTTCACGTATTCGTTCGCGTCGGGGTATCCGACATGGATCACCCTCGACTATCCGAACGGAACCGTCTCGGCGGGCCAAAGCCTGAACGTCACGGTGACCGTGGCTCCTCCTTCGTCCTGCACTTCCTCGTGCAGCGCCACTCTGGTCTTGAATACCAGCCCCGGCGCCGCCCAGAATATCTCGGTCACGGTGACGGTCTCCACGAACCCGCTGCTGAACCTTCCTAGGACCGCCATCACCTTCCCCACTTATCAGATGGGAACCGCGCCGCCGGCGGCCGTTTCCGTCACGCCCGGGAGCACCGGCGCGGCGCTGGCGTACACGGTGACCACGTCCGCGTCCTGGCTGACTGTCACGCCGACCTCCGGCACCACACCCACTCCAGTTTCGATCGGGGTGAATCCCGTCAACCTCCTTCCTGGAACTTACAACGGCACGGTGTCGTTCCTGGCCAGCGGCGTGACGCAGTCCATCTCCGTGGCTTTGACCGTGACCAACAATCCCGTGCTAGTGGCCAGCCCCGCCTCGCTCTGGTTTGCGTTTCAGAGCGGCCAGGCAATACCCGCCTCGCAAACCATCAACCTCACCAGCAGCAACGGGGCGCCGCTGAACTACAGCGCCACGAGTAATGCTTCGTGGCTAATAGCGACCAGCCAGACCAGCGGAACCACGGACAGCACCCTCACCGTGTTCGCCAACACCTCCGGTCTCTCCGCGGGCACATACAACGGGAAAATTGCTATAACCGCCGCGAATCAGCAAACCGGGGTGGCGCTGGCCGCGGTCGACATTCCGGTGACGCTCTACGTCAGTAGCAACGCGCTGCTATTGGTGACTCCGCCGCAGCCGGTGGTGTTTACCGCCCAGGCCTACAGCGGCCAGTCCGCGGCGCAACAGAATGTGACACTCGCCAGCACCAGCAGCGATGTACTAAGCCTGACGTGGGGCCTGCCGACCGCCGCACCGTGGCTGTTGACTTCCACGCCGCCCAACTCCACACCCGGCTCGTTCGGGCTGCAGGCGACCCCGGCGGCCAACCTGGCGCCCGGGGTCTACTCGGCCAACGTCACCGTGTCGGCGACCGGTCCCGCCGGCGCCGTCCTCGATAGCCCGGTGACCATTCCAGTGGTCTTACGGTTGACCTCCGGGACTCTCAACGCCCCTTCGCCCGCTTCCCTGTCGTTCTCGCAGAGCGTCGGCTCGATGGTGGCCTGCGGCGGGTGCAGCGTGCCCCAGTCGGTGGCCGTGACCAGCACCCCGCCTGGGCTGACCTTCATCCCGACGGCTTATGACCAGGGGTTTGGCTGGCTCTTGGTAACCTCCTCGACTAACACCACCAACGGCTCGTTCAACGTTTCCGTGGATGGCTCCAAGCTCAGTACCGGCACGTACACAGGCAAAGTCGTCGTGTTCAGCGAGTTCGCCGCCGGCAGCCCGGCCGTCATTCCCGTAACCTACACGGTGACTCCGGGAATCATCTCCGCGCCCACTACGACGCTCTCCTTCACGCAGGTGCGCGGTGGCGGCGCGCCGGCGACGCAGAATGTGGCTGTCTCCGGAACGCCCGTCGCCCTCAACTTCACTACCACCGTCAGTACCACCGACGGCAACGCGTGGCTCACCGCGACGCCGCAGACCGGAACCACTCCGGCGACGCTGCAAGTGGGGGTGAATGCGACTGTGGCGGGCGCCCTGGCGGCGGGCCCCTACAGCGGCACGGTCACCATCACGTCGGCGGGCGCCAGCGGGAGCCCCATCAGCATCCCGGTGTCGCTCACCGTGGTTGCGGCGCAGACGTTCACGGCCTCGCCCACAAGCCTCAGTTTCAGCTACACCGTCGGGCTGACCGTTCCGCAGGCGCAGAGCTTCCAACTCACATCGGGCGGGGCCGCTCCCTTCACGGTGACCACTCCCAGTAGCGCCAGTTGGCTCCAGGTTTCGCCCACCAGCGGGACCACGCCGGCTACTCTGTCGGTGTCCGTCAACACGCAGGGTCTCGCTGCTAACAATTACACCGCCACGATCACCATCAATTCGCCGTACTCTCCCGGGGCCGCAGCGGCGTCGGTGACCGTGAACCTCACCGTAACCGCGATTACGGTGATACCGGTGGCCGTCAGCAACGCTGCGAGCTATGCCGCGGGCGCGGTTTCTCCCGGAGAGTTGGTCTACATCTCGGGGACCAACCTCGGGCCTTCCACCCTCACATATGGCACACTCACCGAGGGCGGCGGGGCGCTGAGCACCAGCGCGGGCAATACCCAGGTCCTGTTTGACAGCGTTGCGGCGCCGGTCGTCTACGCTTCGAACTTGCAGACCGTCGTGGTGGTGCCGTACGAGGTCGCGGGCCGGACCACGACCAGCATCGTCGTGTCGTACCAGGGAGTGCAGTCCACTCCTTTGGTATACAACGTACAGGCAGCCGTGCCCGGAATTTTCACGCAGAACTACTCGGGCACCGGACCGGGCGCCATTATAAATCAGGATGGCGTAACTGGAAACGGGCCGGGCGCATTGGCCGCGAAAGGTTCGGTGGTGTCTGTTTACATGACGGGTGAGGGGCAGACGTCACCCGGGGGCGTGACCGGCGCCATCGCGCCGGTCAACGTCCAGGCGCCCTGGAAACAACCGAAGTTGAAGGCGACAGCCACAATCGCCGGTCTTTCGGCTCAGGTGCAGTACTACGGTTCGGCGCCAGGCGAGATCTCCGGGGTGATGCAGGTCAACGTGCAGATTCCGGCCACCGCTCCCTCGGGCGCGTTGCCGATCGTCATTACGTTGACCGACCCGGCCACGGGATTGAGCTACAGCACCCAGGGGCAAGTGACGGTGTCGGTGCAGTAAGCTATCAGCTATCAGCTTTCAGCTTTCAGCTTTCAGCCACACCGGCGCGGTCCGGGGCTGATAGCTGATCGCTGACCGCTGAAAGCTCTTTTGCTACCCCACTACCTCCAGGAACGCTTTCGCGGCATGGCTCAGCGCCCGGCGCGTCGGATACACCAGGCGGATCTTCCGCTCCACGTGCAGCTCTTTGACCTTCACCTCGTATAGCGTCTTCTGTTCGATCTCCTGTCCCACGCACATGCGAGGCACGAAAGCCACGCCCATGTTGTTCTGCACCATCTTGCGGATGGTTTCGATGGTGGGCATCTCGACGGGCATCTGCAGCGGCACTTTGTGGGCTTGAAACTCACGGAGCACCACTTCGCGATAGGGAGAGACCACGTTGTGAGCGATGAAGGTCTCCGCGCCGAGCTCGGTGATGGAAACCGTCTTGCGGTGCGCCAGCCGGTGCTTCGGCGAGACCACAAAAGCCAGGGCATCGGTGTAGATGACCTTGGATTTGAGGCGCTCGTCCGCGGGGTCGTAGCTGATCACGCCCAGTTCCAGGTTGCCATCCAGCAGCTCGTTGGGGATCTTGCTGGAGAGGCTGCGGCGAACTTGCACCTTCACTTTGGGGTGGAGTTCGCGGTACCGCTCGATGTGGCGCAGCAGGTAGAGGCTGGTGGATTCGTTGGCTCCGATGGTGAGCCGGCCGGCGGAGTTGTCGCGCAGTTCGGCGAGCGCGTTGTCGAGCTCCTGATGGAGGCTCTGAAAGCGGCGGGCGTAGTCCAGCACGGTGCGCCCGGCGTCGGTCAGGATGAGGTCTTTCCCGGTGCGGTCGATGAGCTTTTCTCCCAGCTCCTGTTCCAGACGCTGCAACCCCAGCGACACCGCGGGCTGCGTGCGCAACAGCTTCTCCGCCGCGCGCGAGAAGCTCTTTTCCGCGGCCACCGTAAGAAACACCTGAAGCGAATAAAGTTCCATGCCGGATTCATTATAACATCCATTAATGTAGACCACTAATATTATCAATTTGCTAAATCGAACATGGGACCGGCATAATGCTTGCATGAGCGACCGCGTAACGATTTTCGACACGACCCTGCGCGACGGGGAGCAGTCGCCCGGGTGCAGCATGACGGTTCCGGAGAAGCTGCGCATGGCACGAAAACTGGTGGACCTGGACGTCGACATCCTGGAAGCGGGATTTCCGATCGCTTCCGAGGGCGATTTCGAGGCCGTGGACGCCGTCAGCCGCGAGTTCCCGGAGGCCCGTGTGGCGGCGCTGGCGCGCTGCTGCACCCTGGACGTGGAGCGCGCCGCCAAGTCGCTGGCCCACGCCAAACAGCCGCGCATTCACACCTTCATCGCCACCAGCGAGATTCACCTCAAGTACAAGCTGAAGAAATCCGAGGAGCAGGCGCTGGAGGAAGCCGTGGCCGCCGTCGAGCTGGCGCGGCGATACGTGGACGACGTGGAGTTCTCGGCCGAGGACGGTGCGCGCACCGCGCCCGAGTACCTGGAAAAGATCTCCAAGGCCGTGGTGGCGGCCGGGGCGCGTACGGTCAACATTCCGGATACCGTGGGATACTCGGTGCCGCATGAATACGGCGCCCTGATCGGCCATGTGGCCCAGGCGCTGGGCGATACCGCCATCGTCAGCGTGCATTGTCACGACGACCTGGGGCTGGCGGTGGCCAATTCGATCGTGGCCGTGGAAGCCGGCGCACGCCAGGTGGAGTGCACCATCAACGGCATCGGCGAGCGCGCCGGGAACTGTTCGCTGGAAGAGGTCGTCATGATTCTGAAAATCCGCGGCGATTTCTACCACTGCCATACCGGAATTCAAACCGAGCATCTGTTCTCGGCGAGCGAGCTGCTGAGCTCCATCATCACGTTCGGCCCGCAGCCCAACAAGGCCATCGTGGGGCTGAACGCGTTCGCTCACGAGGCCGGCATCCACCAGGATGGCTACTTGAAAGAGAAGACCACCTACGAGATCATCGATCCGCGCTCGGTGGGCGTGCCGGAAGGCCGGCTGGTGCTGGGCAAACACAGCGGGCGGCACGCGCTCAACCAGCGCGCCAGGGACCTGGGCTACGAGCTCTCGAAACAGGAGCTGGACGACCTGTACCACCGCTTCATCGCGGTGGCGGACCACCGCAAGAAGGGCCTCATGGACAAGGAGATTGAAGCGCTGATCCTCGCCGGCGAGGCAGCCGAGCGGGTGGCGGCGGATTAAGCGCGAGGAAGAAGCCGCCGCGGTGGAAGCAGCCATAGAAGCGGTGCTTCAGAGCGGCAAGGTTACCGCGGATCTGCGGCCTTCGGGCGCACCCGCCACTACCGAACAGGTGGGGGAATCGGTGTGCGCCGCGATCGGTTGAGCGAGGGGCCTACCAGCCCCCGCTCAACCAAAATGAATTAAAGTGAAATATAGCCTGAACGTGCCACGGTCCGGCCTCTCATCCCCGGCCTCTGGCCCCGATTTCTTATGCCTCGTACCATCAGCGAAAAACTCTGGGACTCTCACGTCGTCCACCAACAGCCCGGCGCTCCGGGGCTGCTGTTTATCGATCTGCATCTGGTGCATGAAGTCACCTCGCCGCAGGCGTTTCAAGGCTTGCGCGAGCGCGGTCTGAAGGTCCGGCGTCCCGATCTCACCATCGCTACGGCCGATCACAGCATCCCCACTACCGATCGCTCGCTGCCTATCGCCGACGAGATCGCCGCCAAACAGCTCGCGCAACTCGAGACCAACTGCGCCGAATTCGGCATCCGCTGTCTCGGCGTTCGCAGCGACCGCCAGGGCGTGGTCCATGTGATCGGGCCGGAGCTGGGCTTGACGCAGCCAGGCATGACGGTGGTCTGCGGCGACAGCCATACCGCAACGCACGGCGCTTTTGGCGCGCTGGCTTTTGGAATCGGCACGAGTGAAGTGGAACATGTGCTGGCCACGCAATGCCTGCTGCAGCGCGAGTCGAAGACCTATCACGTGCGCGTGGATGGGCGGTTGAAGCCCGGTGTTTCGGCCAAGGACATCATCCTGGCGCTGATTGCGAAGATCGGCGTCGGCGGCGGCACGGGTAGCGTCCTGGAGTACACCGGCAGCGCCATCC
>Ga0181527_1000480_pt1 | contig 45889 bp, 47 predicted proteins | sample PEATcosm2014_Bin_30_FD_119762 | JGI IMG/M metagenome (GOLD analysis project Ga0181527, IMG submission 119762) | Peatland microbial communities from MTU Mesocosm Facility, Houghton, MI, USA - PEATcosm2014_Bin06_60_metaG | ecosystem: Environmental > Terrestrial > Soil > Wetlands > Peat | place...
CCGGAGCAAGAGGGGGCGTTGCCGCTGTATTTGAGCGCGGCCGCGGCGATGCAATCGCGGGCATTCCCGGCCTTCAGCTACGATCCGGCGGCCGGCTCCGATATGGCGTCGCGGTTCTCGCTGGAGAACAACCCGAAGCCCGATGCCGACTGGACGGTCCAATCGGTCGACTATGCCGATCCCGACATGCAGCGGGTCAGGCAGGAGGTCGCATTCACCTTCGTCGATTTTCTGGTCTGCGATCCGCGCTACTATCGTCACTTCGTCGCCGTCCCGCGCGGCTTTGCGAGGGAGCGGATGGTCCCGGCGGCGCAGTGGATCGGCCGGTCGTCGAACGATACCGCCGACACCGTGCCCTACGTCCTCACCGCCGACGCTGATAACGTGCTGTCGAGCGCGATCGTCGACGAACGCGCGATCGGTGCCGCCCGCCGTTGTCTCGAGAACTGGCACCGGCTGCAAGAATCCGGCGGCGTCCACAATTCCCATGCCGCGCGCCTGCTCAAGCGCGAAAGGCAGATCTGGGAGGAGGAAAAGCGGCAGGAACTGGCAAACCTGCGACCGGCCGCCGCGCCAGCCCCGACCGTCGTCGCGCCGCCGACCGCGCCGGCGCAACCGGCTGCCGCGCCCGCGGAGCCGGCAGCCGCCGCTCCTCCGGAGCGCAATCCCGATGAGGCCTATATCGAAACCGAGCGCTGCTCGAGCTGCAACGAATGCACGCTCCTCAACGATCGCATGTTCGCCTATAACGGCAACAAGCAAGCCTATATCGCCGACCTCAAGGCCGGCACTTACGCGCAACTGGTGCAGGCTGCCGAAAGCTGCCAGCTCGCCATCATCCATCCCGGCAAGCCGATCAATAAATCCGAACCGGGGCTCGACGAACTGATGAAACGGGCCGAGCTGTTCGCGTAAGCGGCGCTCGGGGACGGCCGCCGCAAGGTCTCGCCCGCCGTGGCAAGCGTCGTCTATTCTTTGCTTGCGATGCCGGCGCGGTCGACGACCTCCTGCCACATCGGCACTTCGCGCGACATCCGGGCATGGAGCGCGGCCGGACCCTCATATTTCACGGCAAAGCCGGCCTGAAGCATTCTCGCTTTGACCTCAGGCTTGTCCAAAATGGCTTTTGTTGCTTCGCTAAGACGCGCGACGATCGGCTCTGGCGTGCCGGCTGGAGCAAGCATCATCTGCGAGGTTTCGATCACGGCATCGGGGATGCCCGCTTCCTGCATGGTCGGAACATCGGGCAAGTCCGGCCAACGGCTTTCGCCGGTCTGCACCAGCGCTTTCAGTTGCCCGGAACTGATGTAGCCGACCAATCCGGCAATCGTCACCGAAGCGATGTCGGTCGTTCCGGCAAGCGCAGCCTGCAGCGATGGCGCAGCGCCCTGGAACGGCACGTGGATCATGTCGATCCCGGCGCGCTGTTTCAAAAGTTCGACGGCGAGCTGCGATACGCTGCCGATGCCCGCGGTCGCGTAAGTGAGCTTGCCTGGATTGGCCTTGGCCTTGGCAACCAGATCGGCGATGGTCGTAACGCCGGAGGCCGGGCGGGTAATCAGCGCGTTGGGCGAAGCGCCGAGATAGGCCACCGGCGCAAAATCCTTGAGCGGGTCGTAGGCAGTCTTCGATACGCTCGGATTGATCAGGACGACGCCCGTGACCTCGGTGATCGTATAGCCGTCGGGCGCCGCGCGGGCGCCATAGGTCAGGCCGATATTGCCGTTGGCGCCGACGCGGTTTTCGACGATCACGCTCTGACCGAGCTTGGGCGCAAGTTCGGCCGCGAGCAATCTGCCGAGCAGGTCGTTCGGACCGCCCGCGGGAAACGGCACAACGATCGTGATCGTGCGCTCCGGCCAGGCGGCGCGTGCCGGTCGGGATGACGCGGCGGCGAGGATCGAGGCCGTGGCAAGCGTCAGCGTAAGCGCAAAATGCTGCCACTGTGATTTCTGTCGGGCGATCATCGGTCATTCTCGCAAGAATCTGGCGGAAGAGCTACTCAAAGCGCCCGCGATTTTGCTTACGGGAAGCGAACGTCGGCTCGGTTACTTTCATGACTTACATCAATAACCTGGGGATTCTGCTGCCGGCCTTCCGCCGTATCGCAAGCGGCAAAGGACATCAAGGACCTGATCACCAGCAGCAACGGTCAGGTCAAGGAAGGCGTCGAACTGGTCAATCGGGCCGGCGCTTCGCTCAACGAGATCGTGGGATCGATCAAGAAAGTGGCCGAGACGATGGCCGAGATTGCCGGCGCCAGCGCCGAGCAGGCAAGCGGCATCCAACAGGTCGGCAAGGCGCTACGCCAGATGGACGAGATCATGCAGCAGAACTCCGCGCTGGTCGAGGAGAGCGCGGCCGCGGCCAAGACGCTGGAGAGTCGGGCCCAGGCCATGGACGAGCGGGTCGCCTTCTTCAAGCTTGACGCGGGCGCCGCGGCCATGTCCGTTCGAAATGGCAAGGTGACCCCCAAAAAGACTGTCGCGGCCTGAGCCGGACGGCTCGCTGCGCGAGGCTCGCCGTTCAATCTTACCCGAGTTTAAATCCGCTTATTTGAACATAAATAAGGCTCGGGCGGCCGGTCCGGCCAGGACCTTGTGACCAGCGCGCCGAAAAGGAGACAGTATTGACAGCCAGACCGAACGAGGCCCGAGCCCGGGCCGAAGCCAGTTTCAAGAAGGAAGAGCGCGCCAAAGAGGGCGCAAAGGCAATGATGGAATATCAAGCCAATAGCCGAACAGTTCGGGAAAAGATGGAACGCCTGAAGGCGCTCCGATTGGCCAAAGAGGCGGCCGACAAGGCACGCGGCGGTTAATCAATCGAAATGGCGCTTTGAAATGGTGCCTTGAAACGAACACATCTTTGGCCCATATGATGCTCGCGGCCTGATTCGGCCAGCGGCGAGCCGCGTGTACGGGATCCCGGTAAACGGCTTCTGGCTCGCTCTTTTCACCCAAATCGACAGCCCAGATCGCGCGGGATGTCTCGTTTCACCCGCAATGCGGGCCGTGGCGTATCGCCCGGCGGCCGCAGTCAATGCGCACACCAGAAAGCTCCAATTTTGACCGACTTTCACGATTTCAAACTGAATGACGCCATCACACGTGCCCTCGCAGAGGAAAAATACCTCACCCCGACCCCGATCCAAGCGCAGACAATTCCGACGGTGATGTCGGGCCGCGACGTGATCGGAATTGCCCAGACCGGAACCGGCAAGACCGCGGCGTTCGCTCTGCCGATCCTGCATCGTCTCGCCGCAAGCCCGCAGCCGCCGGAGCGCAAAGGCTGCCGCGTCCTCGTGCTCAGCCCGACGCGCGAACTGTCCGGTCAAATCCTCGACAGCTTCCGCGCCTATGGCCGCCACCTGCGCATCAAGGGCGCGCTGGCGATCGGGGGCGTGCCGATGGGCGGACAGGTCCGCGCGCTGCTCGACGGCGTCGACGTCCTCGTCGCGACGCCGGGGCGGTTGCTCGATCTCGTTCAAGGAAACGCGCTTCGCCTCGGCAAGGTCGAATGTCTCGTGCTCGACGAGGCCGACCGCATGCTCGACATGGGCTTCATCAACGACATCCGCAAAATCGTCGCCAAGCTTCCCGCCGGGCGGCAGACGCTGATGTTCTCCGCGACCATGCCTCGGGCCATCGCCGCGCTGGCTGCGCAAATGCTGCGCGACCCCGTCAAGGTCGCGGTGGCTCCGGCGGCCTCGACCGTCGAACGCGTCGCGCAGCGGATCATCCACGTCGATCGCGCGGCAAAGCATGCAACGCTCGTCGACGTGCTGCGGCGCGAGCCGATCGATCGCGCCCTGATTTTCACCAGAACCAAGCACGGCGCCGACAAGGTGGTGCGCGGCTTGATTCGCGCCGGGATCGCGGCAGAAGCGATTCATGGCAACAAGTCGCAAGGTCAGCGCGAGCGGGTGCTCGCGGCGTTCCGCGTCGGGCACGTCAAGACGCTGGTTGCCACCGATATCGCCGCGCGCGGCATCGATGTCGACGGCATCAGCCACGTCGTGAATTTCGATCTGCCGAACGTGCCGGAGACCTATGTGCACCGCATCGGCCGCACCGCGCGCGCGGGCACGGAAGGTATCGCGATCTCGCTGTGCGACGGCGAGGAGATGGCGTTCCTGCGCGATATCGAGAAACTCATTCGCATGACCATTCCGGCGAGCGACCAGCGTTCCAATCCCAGGCGGGAGTCTCCGCCGGCGCCGCGCGCCGCCTCACGCAATTCCGCGAATGCCCCGGCCAAGGACCGCCACTGGCACCGCGGCAATCAGGCGCGTCGGCCAGCCCGCCGCAATCCGCCAAGCGGGGAAACGGGCGGTATCGACTCCGTCGCCTTCTTGCATCGCAATGGCCTCTCGGGGGCGTGACATGGTTCCACGCGCACCGCGCTGGACCATCCATTCGAAAGGATCATGACGTGCCGAAGGAAGAACTTCTGGAATTCGAGGGCCTGGTCACGGAAATATTGCCCGACGCCCGTTATCGCGTTCAGCTCGACAACGGACATCTACTCGTCGCCTACACCGCCGGGAGGATGAAGAAGAACCGGATCAAAACCCTCGCCGGCGATCGCGTGACGGTGGAAGTATCGCCCTATGATCTGGAAAAAGGCCGATTGATCTTCCGCCACAAGGACGAGCGCGCCGGAACGATGAGCCGTCCGCCGCAGCGCAACCAGTTCCGGCGGCGATGACGGCTGGAATACGATCCAGAAACTGCCTGCCCCCGGACTTGATCCGGTGGCGGAATCCGGTTGTCCGAAAAGGTCATTCTCAAACAAAATGCTAGAGCCCGATTCTGCTTCGATCAGAACGGATAGGGCTCTAGTGGCCGGCGATGCATCTCCCTTGCCCGGTGACGGGCGCCGAGAGGCAAGGCCGGCACCAAGTCATTTGATCTTCAGGTTGACCGCGGACTCTTTGCCCCGGCTGCTCTCGATCTCGTATTCGACGGTCTGTCCTTCATTGAGCGAGCTGAGGCCTGCCCGCTCGACGGCCGAAATATGGACGAACACGTCCCTGCCGCCGCCGCCGCCTGAGGGTTGAATAAACCCATATCCCTTGGTCGGATTGAACCACTTCACGGTGCCTGTAGGCATTTCCTTCTCCAATAGTGATGGCCCACAATACGTGTCGCAGCCGAGCGCGACAAGGACCATTGGCAGGCGTGCCCGTCTTCAGCTCATCAATGTGGCGGTGGCGGAGAAGGTTTCGGCGCTGCGCACGGAGCGCTGCATCGCGGAGCGTGCCGCTCGCGCCGACATTCCCAAGGCACTTGGACTTTTAAAGGCACTTGGAATTTTAAAGCGGGCCGGCGTCGGTCGCCGGCCGGTGAAAGGGCGACGAGTTGTCTCCACGCAACGGGAAACCGGGGTAATATCGCATGAGCGCATCGGTGCTGGTCATTCCCCGGTGCTGGTGTAGCCGGGCGGTAGCCAAGGCAGTCGGAAGCTCGCCTCGATAGCGCCGGAGCGAGCGGTCTCACGGGCGCAGACAACGCGCAGTTTTTTGCTTTCGAATAAATTCAAATAATATCAATATGATATAACGTAACCTGGATACGATATTTCGTAACCGGGATACACATGCTATCTGCGGTGGCAAGGAAGCAGGATGCCTCAAATGATCGCCGCCCATAAGCGCGTGAAGAAGTATCGCAGCGAAGGCGGTGCAGCGGACCTTGCTCGGGTCGAGGTGCTTGTCCCGCCGTCGGCCCGCAAAGAGATTCTGGCAATTGCTTCCCGGTTGCGCGCGGAACATCGGGGCAACAAGGAGCTCAGGTCGCTCTATGAAGATGCGCTTCGGTCCTACCGTACGCGCATCCTCGACAATGTCGATCTGGACCGGCTTCCCGACCTGCGATCACGTGCCGCCGTGGCCGCCCGCGCAATGATCGACCGCGGCGATGCCCGTGCCTTTGCCATGGGCCGGCAGATGCTCGATCTCCTGGATGCAATGGCAGGCTGAGATGGCGCTAACGCAGCTGCAGAGCGACATTCTTCGCTGGCTTGCCAAGAACCGCTCGGAAACGAGCTACCTGGCAGGCGGCTTGATCCTCAATAAGAATTGGCAAAGACGCTCCGACGACATCGCTATCTTTCACGACACCGACGAGGAAGTGACCGACGCCGCGAAAGCGGACCTCGCCGTTCTCGATGCCGCTGGATACAAGACCCACACAGACTTCATTATCTACGGCTGTGTCGACGCGACGGTCTCCGACGGAACGTCGTCCACGATCGTCCAGTGGTTTGCCGAGACGAAGCGTCGCTTTTTTCCCCTTGTGAAAGACGAAGAGTGGGGTGTCCGCCTCCATCAGGCCGACTTGGCCGTGAATAAGGTGCTCGCCGCCTCCGGGCGTTCAAAAGCCCGCGATATCGCGGACTTGATTGCGATCGGACGTAACTATTGCCCGCTCGGCCCTCTCGTGCTCGCCGCGGCCGGCAAGCCGCCGAATTTTTCGCCACGACGGACTATCGACGAGATACGTCGGCACGCACTCTCGATTCCTGCCGAAGAATTCGCCGCAGTGAAGGGTCTTCCCGCGGACTGGTCCGCCGCGTGCATGCGCGATGAGGCGCTCCGCCTGATCGAATTGGCGGACAAATATATAATGAGTGCCGCTCCCGATCTGGTTGGAGTTCTTGCGGTGAACAAGAACCACGTTCCAATCGAAGTGTCGGATCGAAAGCGCGGCGATGCCATCCTGAGAAAGGCGACGGCCGAGCCGGAAGTGATGCCCGCTCCCGCGAAATTCGACGCGGTAGGCTGGGATTCCGCTCATTCGTGAAATTCGGCGCGCAGGCTTGAGCCGGAGTATGCCTGACGTCAAGCTTTGGTCGGCGCTGTACGGATTGAATCTACAACTTCTCGGGCCGGAGACTGGCCTGCCGAGCCGTAGCTACGAAGCAGCGGAGGCTGGTGGGCGCTGTAGGGATTGAACCTACGACCTCTCCCGTGTGAAGGGAACGCTCTCCCGCTGAGCTAAGCGCCCGATCGGCGAATATGCCGACTGCGCCGGGATTTAAGGTGCGCCCCTTCGGGGTGTCAAGCGAGCGGCTGCCGCTACACGAATGAAGGATCCTGGCGCTTACTCCCGCGTGGGACCCGGATACCGGGGCTATTTAGCGGGCCTATTCGGCGCTGGACTCCCGCTTTCGCGGGAATGCGCGGAAGAGTACGGCGTGCCTAATTCGTCGACGCCACCCGCGAGGCGGTCGACTGCAGAGCGCGGATGCGGTCGGCGAGCGTGTTTTTGCTCTCCGGCGCGGTATCGCCGTTCGCGGTCGCTCCCTCGCTGGTCGCGACGCCGATCGCGCCGCGGCCGGCAGCCACGTTTTCGACGGCAAGCAGGGTTTCGATCGGCGAACCCGGTCCCTCCAGCGTCGCGGTGAGGCGGGCGACTTCGGCTGCCACGTCGTTGATCCGCTCGCGCAACAGCGCATTCTCCACGCGTTCGGCGGCCCAGGTCGATTCGGCGTCGCGTTTCATCGTGCCGATCTCGCGCTGAAGCTTGCTTTTCTCCTCGGTGGCCGCGGCCAGCTGCGCTTCGAGCTGGGCGATATCGGCGCGGAAGCGCTCCACGGCATTGCTGCTGCGGTTGCCGGAGGTCGAAAGTTCGCCGCGTAGATCGGCTTCGATCTTGCGCGCGGCTTCGAGTTCGCCGCGCATGCGCTCGATCTGGTAATCACGTTCGGCAAGCGCGCGGCCCTGGTCGCCGAGCCTGTTTTCCAGGTCCTGGACGCGGCGGTTGAGGAGTTCCGCTTCGGTCGTCTGCACGAACAATTGCCGTTCGAGATCGGTGGTGCGGGTGCCGAGGTCGCCGAGCTTGCCGCGCGCCGCGGTCAATTCGTTCGCCGTGGCTTCGGCGGCGGCGCGTTCGCGGGCGAGCCGCCCCTCGGTCTCGGCCACCGCGCGCTCATGGTCGGCGACGCTGACCTTCATGGCTTCGATTTGGGTCCGGAAAGCCGCGATTTCGGTGCGCTGGCTGTCGGCGATCAGCGACCGTTCGCCGAGCTCGCCGAGCAGCTTCTTCAACTCGGCCTCCTTGTCGGCGAGGTGGCGTTCGGCTTCGCGCAACGAACTCGATTTGATCTGAAACTCGTCCTCGGTGGCGCGTAACTGATCGCGCAGCGTCTTGTCACGCGCTTCGAGCGCGAAAATGGTCGCCGTCTTCTCGCCGAGCTCCCTCTTGAGCTGGTTGATGGCGTCGGTCTTCTTGCCGAGTTCGGCCAGTTGCGTCGTGGTCTTGGCCTTCATCTTCTCGACGCTCATTTCCAGGCGTCGGGTCGACATCGCGAATTCGGCGCGAAGCTGATCCTTGTCGGCGCGGATCTCCGCGATCGACACCGGCGTCGCCGCTTCGAGACGCTTCATCGTCAGGCGCACGGCGCGGTTATGCACCAGCGGCACGAACAGCAGGCAGAGCAAAGCCGCAACGAGAAATCCGATCCCGAAAAACATGACCGGTTCGATCATGACGCAACGCCTCCAAGCCCCCTCGACCGAGGGGGAACGCGGCACAACCATGCCATGCGGGTGCGCGCGGCACCACATTCGCCGGAGGTTAACCTAAACCGACTCTCTCCGTGGCGCCAAGGCGTATCGCGAGCCTGGCTTAGAACGGATTCCAGGTCGGGCGATCGGTGAATTTGAGGTAGCCGAGATTGGCGCCGAGCCGCAGTCCGACGCCGGAGCGGATCGGCACGACGGTAATGTTATTGGCGACGAGAGCCGTCATGCCGAAACCGCCGATGAAATAGGCCGAGCCGTTGATGCCGCCGAAACGGTCGAAGATCGCCTGCGTCCGGGGCAAGTTATAGACCAGCATCATGGTCCGTGCGCCGTCGGCGCCGGCGTCGAAGCCGACGCTGGGCCCCTGCCAGAACACGCGCAAATCGCCGGCATTCTTCGTGTAAAGCGTGCCGTCGCCGTAGCGCAGGCCGCCGACAAAGGCACCGCCGGCCTCTTCGCCCAAAATATAGCCGTTCGGTTGGCCCCACTGGCTGACTGCCTTCTCGACGATCATGGCAAGGCCACGCGAGACGCCGCCGAAGAAGTGATGGCCGGCCTCGAGCAATTCGTTCGGTGAAAACTGGCTCGACGCTGGCGCCGGCGCAGCATCCGCGGGCGGCGATTGTTGCGGCGGAGCCTGGGCGGAAGCCGGCGCGGCTTGCAGAAGGGCCAAGCAGACGGCGAGCGCCGTGAGCGCGACGGTACGGCGCAAGGTGAAATTCATGGTGAGCTCCCAGCTTAACCCCTTGCTCACGCGATCCGGTCTATCTCTGAGCGTGAACGATCCGAATCGGTCCAGCCTTTGCCAAAACTATGACGACAGCACGACCAAAACGGAAGCGGCACGGCACCGCCCTTGCGGCCTCCGCTGGGCTCGCAGCCTATGCCGGCCTCTTATCCATTCTCATCGTTGTCCCGCCGACAACGCCGGCCGCCGCGACGGAGCAGGTCGTGGTGGACTGGCACTCCGGGCTCGCGATATCGGGCTACGACCCCGTCGCCTTTTTCACCGATGGCAAACCGACGGCCGGTAGCCCCGAGTTCGAATTGCGCTATAGCGGCGCGGTCTGGCGTTTCGCCAATATCGGCAATCGCGCTGCCTTTGCCGCGCGCCCCGATGTTTATACGCCAAAATATGGCGGCTATGACCCGCTCGGCGTCGCGCGCGGCGTTGCGGTCGCCGGCAACCCGAATGTCTGGTTCATCGCCGGCCAGCGGCTGTTCCTGTTCTATGACGGCGGTCGCCGCGAAAAATTCGCCGCCGATCCGGCTCGGTTCGCCGGTTCGGCCGACCGCAAATGGCCCGATGTGCTGCGGACGCTCACCCCTTAGGGCCTTCAAACTGCGATCCAACTTTTCCGCGATCATGCTCCGAGCGGGACGCCTGACGCGATAAAATCCGGGATCAATAAGTCGGGACTGCCGTAGGCGAGCGGCAATCCGTCAGGCGTTGTGACATCTCCGCCTGCCGCTTTGAGGATGGCGTGACCCGCCGCGATGTCCCAGTCGTGGGTCGGGGCAAGCCGCGGATAGAGGTCGGCTGCGCCTTCGGCGAGGCGGCAGAATTTCAGCGAGGAGCCGCATTGTACGGGCCTGGCGCGCGGAACGGCGTTGAGATAAGCGCGCGTGCGTGACTCCAGATGCGATCGACTAACCAGGACGACGAGTTCGTCGGCGGGGCGCGGGCGGGTATGGATGGGCTCGGGGGCCGACCTTTGGATACCTGTAAATGCAAGCCGTTCGGCGCCGCGACCGACGATTCCGCGCCATAGCAGGCCGCTGGCCGGCGCGGCGATGATGCCGCAGATCGGGACGCCGGCGTTCATGAGGGCGATATTGACCGTATATTCGTCGCTGCCGGCGATGAATTCGCGGGTGCCGTCCAGCGGGTCGACCAGGAAATATGGCGCAGTCTCGCCGCTTGCGGAGGGGAGCGGCAGTAGGGGCTTCTCTCGGGCCGCCTGTTCCTCGGCGATGATCGGCACGCCGGGCGCAAGACGTGCAAGGCCTTCGCAGATCGCTGCCTCGGCGGCCTCGTCGGCCGCGGTCACCGGCGAACCATCGGCTTTGTTGCGCACTCCGCCGTGGCCAGAAAGCTCCCTGATCGCCCGGGCGGCGCGCGCGCCGATCGCCGTCAGTTCGTCCAATAGGGCAGCGCAGGCGGCGATATCGAAGGCGGGCATCGGGCTCTTTCGCGACCCTTGGTTTGAGTGCGACCAGCGGCACGGTGGCAAGGGCGCCGCCGTTTAGCACGCCCGTCGGCGAAGGGCACGATAAAGCGCATGATTGCCGAATCGCGTGCGCTATGACACGGACGCGGGTCCCATCCCGCTGCAGCGGAGCCATTCATGGCCGACCCCGTTTCCGATCCCATTGCAATCGGAGCCCTCGACCTTGCGGCTCTTCTGTGCTCCCGGGTTTGCCATGATCTGATCAGTCCGGTCGGCGCCATCGTCAATGGGCTCGAAGTCCTGGACGAGGGCAAGGACGAAGAGACCAAGACCTTCGCGATGGACCTGATCAAGAAGAGCGCGCGGCAGGCTTCCGCCAAACTCCAGTTTTGCCGGCTTGCCTTCGGCGCCGCCGGGTCGGCCGGGGCGCAGATCGATCTGGGCGATGCGGAAAAGGTCGCGCGCGGCGTGTTCGAGGACGGCAAGACGACAATCGTGTGGAATCTGCCGCGGGAATTGGTGGCCAAAAACCGGGCCAAACTGCTCTTGAACATGCTGATGGTCGCCCTCGGCGCCATCCCGCGCGGCGGGACGCTCACGGTCGACCCCACCGGGGCCGGATTCCGGATCGCCGCGGCCGGGCTCAACGCCCGCCTACCCGCGACCGCCGCGGAGCTTTTGGTCGGCAACCCGACACATACCGTCGACGCCCATGCCATCCAGCCCGTTTACACGGCGATCCTGGCTCGGGACTGCGGGCTGGCGGTATCGGCCGCCGCCGAGGGCGAAGCGGTCGTCGTGATCGCCCAATAATCGGCGTTCGGCGGTTTTGCCGCCGCGGATCGGCGTACTCCGCAACCGAAATTAAACCCTTTGGCAACAGACTGAAGGCGCCCGATCAGGCGCCGCGCCTGGCGAGGGCGGCGCGCCATGCGCGCCTGGCATCGAGCTACACGTTATGCGTGTGCCGCCGGCCCAGTGCCGCCGGTGGCGATGAGGCGCCGGGTATGGACGAGCTGTTGCGGGATTTTCTGACCGAAACCAGCGAGAGTCTCGATCTGGTCGATGCCGAACTCGTGCGTTTCGAGCAAGAGCCGAATAACGGCCAAATCCTCGGCAATATTTTTCGCCTGGTTCACACCATCAAGGGCACCTGCGGCTTTCTCGGCCTCTCCAGGCTGGAAACCCTGACGCATGCCGCCGAGACATTGATGGGCAAGTTCCGCGACGGCATGCCGGTCACCGCCGAGGCGGTGACGGTCATTTTGTCCACCCTCGACCGCGTCAAGACGATCCTCGAGGGCATCGAAGCGCACGAACACGAACCGGGCGGTAGCGACAGCGACCTCATCGCGCAACTCGGTTTACTGGCGCGTGACGATTCTGCGTCGGCGAACGCGCCGCCGTCGCAGCCGGCCTCCGGCGATGCGCTCGACCGCGCCGCGGATCGGACCGATGCGGTGGAGCGCCGCGACGGCGAAGAGCGCCGCGGCGGGGAGGATCGGCGCACCGCCGAAGCAAGCGACAAGCTTGCGAACCATTCGATCCGCGTCAGCGTCGAAACGCTCGATCACCTGATGACCACGGTTTCGGAACTGGTGCTGACCCGCAATCAGCTCCTTGAAATCGTGCGTCGACACGAGGATTCCGATTTCAAAGTGCCGCTGCAGCGGCTTTCGAACGTCACCGCCGAGCTGCAGGAAGGCGTGATGAAGACGCGGATGCAGCCGATCGGCAATGCGTGGCAGAAACTGCCGCGTGTCGTGCGCGACCTCTCCGCCGAACTGGGCAAAGACATCGAACTCGAAATGCACGGCGCCGAGACCGAGCTCGACCGCCAGGTGCTCGACCTGGTCAAGGATCCGCTGACGCATCTGGTGCGCAATTGCGCCGATCACGGCATCGAAGGCCGGGCCGAGCGCATTGCCGCCGGCAAACCGCCAAGCGGCACGATCCGGCTCAGCGCCTGCCATCAGGGCGGCCACATCATCATCGAAATCGCCGACGACGGCCGCGGCCTCGACACCGCGCGTATCAAGGCGAAAGCCGTCGAAATCGGTCTCGCCACCGAGGCGGAAATGGCCGCCAAATCCGAAGGCGAAATTCGCAATTTCATCTTCTCGCCCGGCTTTTCCACGGCCGCCGCGGTAACGAGCATATCCGGCCGCGGCGTCGGCATGGATGTGGTGCGTAGCAATATCGAGCAGATCGGCGGCACGGTCGACTTGAAGTCCGTTCCCGGCGCCGGCGCCACCTTCACCATCAAAATTCCACTGACGCTGGCGATCGTCTCCGCGCTGATCGTCGAGGCCGGCGGCGAACGCTTCGCGATCCCGCAACTGTCGGTGCTCGAACTGGTCCGCGCCGGCCGTGGCGGCGAGCATCGCATCGAGCGGATCAAGGACACGCCGGTGCTGCGGCTGCGCAATGCGCTGTTGCCGCTTTTGCATCTGAAGGAAGTCCTAAAGCTCGGCACGGCGGACAATGAAAACGGCTTCGTCGTGGTGACTCAGGTCGGCAATCTGGTGTTCGGCGCCATCGTCGACAGCGTATTCCATACCGAGGAAATTGTGATCAAGCCGATGTCGTCGAAGCTGCGGCATATCGGCGTGTTTTCCGGCACCACCATTCTCGGCGACGGCTCGGTGATCATGATCCTCGATCCGAACGGCATCGCTCAGGCGCTCGGCCGCGCTGTGCAAGCGACCAACGCCGAAGCCGCCGAGCGAAGGCAAAGCGAGGAAATCGCCGCCGAGGACAAGGTAGCGCTCTTGGTGTTCCGCGCCGGTTCGCAGCGGCCGAAGGCCGTGCCGCTTTCGCTGGTCACCCGCCTCGAGGAGATCGATTGCCGCCGTATCGAAATCTCCGACGGCCGCCATCTCGTGCAATATCGCGATCAATTGATGCCGCTGTTGCGTATCGACACCGAAACCGGCCTGAAGCGGGAAGGCTCGCAGCCGATCCTGGTGTTCACCGATCGCGGCCGCTCGATGGGGCTCGCGGTCGACGAGATCGTCGACATCGTCGAGGACAGGCTCGACATCGAAGTCGCCAGCAACCGTCCCGGCGTTCTCGGCTATGCCGTGGTCAAAGGCTTGACCACCGAAATCGTCGACGTCGGCCATTTCCTGCCGCAGGCTTTCGAGGACTGGTTCCGCAATCGCGACACGGCGGCGGCGCGGTCGGCCCGCAACGTCCTGCTGGTCGACGACTCCGCTTTCTTCCGCGACATGCTGGCGCCGCTGATCAAGGCTGCCGGCTACCAGGTTGTCGCCGTCGGCTCGGCCAACGATGCGCTGGCGGCGCTGCAATCCGGCACCCGGTTCGATCTCGTCGTGACCGACGTCGATATGCCGGGCATGGACGGCTTTGCGCTGGCCGAAGCGATGCGTGGCGCGCCGAATACATCGAGCATACCCATCATCGCCTTGGCCGCGATGGTTTCCGCAGAGGCGATCGAGCGCGGACGTGCGGTCGGCTTCCACGATTTCGTCGCCAAGTTCGACCGCACCGGTCTCATCGCGGCGATCAAGGAACAGAGCGCCGGCGTCGAGCAGGCGGCGTGATCGAAATGAAAGACTTCGGCAATTTCACCGAATACGTCACCTTCATGGCCGCCGGGCAGATGTTCGGCCTGCCGATCGAGCGCGTGCAGGACGTATTCAAGCCGGCGCATATCACCCGTGTGCCGCTCGCCGGCTCGGAGATCGCCGGCGTGCTCAATTTGCGCGGCCGCATCGTCACCGCAATCCACCTCAGCGCCCGGCTCGACCTGGATTCTCGCGGCAAGGCCGCGGCGCCCAAAGTTTCAGCGCCCATGGCGATCGGCATCGAATCGGGAGCGGAATCGTTCGGTCTTCTGGTCGACAGCGTGGGCGAAGTGCTCAAGCTGCCGGACGGCGACCGCGAGCCCAACCCCATCAATCTCGACCGTAAGCTCGCGCGGGTCTCTTGCGGCGTGTTCCGGCTCGACGGTCAGCTTCTCGTCATTCTCGATGTCGATAGGGTTCTTGATCTCGGCGGCGAGGCGGCGGCCGCGTGAGGGCTTTGGTTGAGGCTGCTGGAGCATGATCCGAATACGGTCACGGATTTCCCGCCTTCGCGAAGCCTGTTTTGGCGGGCGATGGAAGGTCGGGAGCGATCGTGCTCGAGAAGATGCGGGAGCCTAATCGGCTCTAGGAAACGAGAGAATCGCGGCGGCGACGCCGGCTGAGCTAGAGCGAGGAAACGATGAAAACGTGTTTGATTGTCGACGACTCCAGCGTCATCCGCAAGGTGGCGCGGCGGATCCTTGAAGGGCTCGCCTTCCAGATCGTGGAGGCCGAGAACGGCGAGGAAGCGATCGAAACCTGCCGGCGGCAATTGCCGGACGCCATCCTGCTCGATTGGAACATGCCGAAGATGGATGGCTATGAATTCCTTCGCGCGCTGCGGCGGCTGCCCGGCGGCGACCGGCCGAAAGTGGTGTTCTGCACCACCGAGAACGACGTCGCCCACATCGCACGCGCGCTTCATGCCGGCGCCAACGAATACATCATGAAACCGTTCGACAAGGATATCGTCGAAGCCAAGTTCCAGGAAGTCGGGCTGATCTAGGGCATGATCCGGAAAAGTGGAAACCGGCTTTCCGAAAAGATCACGCCCCGGACTGTAAGTTCCCGCGGCGCGTCGCCTCGGCGCAGTTGAGAGTACCGAAAGCCCCCGTAGCATGAGTACCGTCCTCGCCGCCGCAATGTCTGCGTCTGCGTCCCGAGCCGAGCAGCCGCTCCGCGTGATGGTGGTCGATGACGCCGTCGTCGTGCGCAGCCTGTTGGCGCGCTGGGTCGACGCCGAACCGGACATGCAGACCGTCGCCACGCTACGCAACGGCCGCGAGGCGGTGGCGCGGATCGAGCAGAATGACGTCGACGTGGTCGTGCTCGACATCGACATGCCGGAGCTCGACGGCATTTCCGCCCTGCCGTTGCTCTTGAAAAAGAAGCGCGATCTCGTCGTGATCATGGTCTCGACGCTCACGCGCCGCAGCGCCGAAATCAGCTTTCGGGCGCTGGCGCTGGGCGCGGCCGACTACATCCCGAAGCCCGAGACCGCGCGCGAGACCGCGACTTCGGCCGAGTTCCGCCGGGAGTTCATCGAAAAAATTCGCGCGCTGGGTCGAACGCGCGTGCCCTCGCGCGCCCTTGGCCGCGGTGCCGTGCCAGGCGGCGTATCGCCGCCGCAGGACAGGCTGTCGGCGGCGCTGCGCAGCCGCAAGAGCCCGGCATTTTCGCTGGAAACCGGCACCGCCGTGCCGTTGCGGCCTTTTGCCTTGACCCTGCCGCGCGCGCTCTTGATCGGTTCTTCGACCGGCGGGCCGCAGGCGCTTTCGGTCCTGATCGAAAAGCTTCCCGCCGCGATCGATCGCGCGCCGGTCCTGATCACGCAACATATGCCGCCGACATTCACCACCGTGATGGCCGAGCATCTGTCGCGCATCGGCGGCCGCGGCGCGCACGAGGCCGAGCACGGCGAACCGGTGCTGGCGGGCGGCATCTATGTCGCGCCGGGCGGCCGCCACATGCGCGTCGTCCGCGGCGCCGACGGCGCCTCCAGGATCGCGCTCGGCGATGACCCGCCGATCAACTTCTGCAAGCCTGCCGTCGATGCGCTTTTCACGTCGGCGGCCGCGGTATGGGGCTCAGCGAGCCTTGCGCTCGTGCTCACCGGGATGGGTGCCGACGGCACGCGCGGTGCGGCCGACATCGTTGCCGCCGGCGGCAGCGTGATCGCGCAGGACGAGGCAACCAGCGTGGTCTGGGGCATGCCGCGCTCGGTCGCCCAAGCCGGCCTGTGCTCCGCGGTGCTGCCGCTCGACAGGATCGCGGCAAAGATCATTCGGCTGTTTTCGGGAGATCGCACGTGACGCCGGCCGATTACGATTTCCTGCGCGCCAGCCTGAAGGAACGCTCGGGCCTCGTCTTGTCTGCCGACAAGCAATACCTGGTCGAAAGCCGGCTGTTGCCGGTCGCGCGCAAATCCGGACTGGCCAATCTCGGCGAACTCATCGTCGCGCTGAAGACTTCGGCCGATGATGGTTTGATGACCGCGGTCGTCGAAGCCATGACGACGAACGAGTCGTTGTTCTTTCGCGACAAGACGCCGTTCGAGCTGTTTCGCTCGACCATCATGCCGGCGCTGCTGGCGGCGCGCCGCGCGCCCCGCCTGATCCGCATCTGGTCCGCCGCCGCATCCACGGGGCAGGAGCCTTATTCGCTCGCGATGTGCCTGAAGGAGATGGAGCGCGAGATCGCGGGCTTCCGCATCGAAATCCTCGCCACCGATCTGTCCAACGACGTGCTGGCGAAGGCGAGGGCGGGGATCTACACCCAGTTCGAAGTGCAGCGCGGACTGCCGATCCAGCTTCTGATCAAGCATTTCACCCAAAACGGCGAGCTGTGGCAAATGGCCCCCGAGCTGCGCGCCATGGTGAAATACCAGCAGCTCAATCTGCTCAAGGACTTCTCGCAACTCGGCATGTTCGATCTGGTGTTCTGCCGCAACGTGCTGATCTATTTCGATGCCGATACCAAGATCGACGTGCTCAACCGTTTGGCGCGGGTCACCGCCGCCGACGGCTATCTCGTCCTCGGCGCGGCCGAAACCGTGGTCGGGCTGACCGACCGCTTCAAGATGCTCCCCGACAAGCGCGGGCTTTACGTGCCGAACGTGTCCGCGCCGCGGCCGGCGTCCGCTGCCGACAAGCCGATGCCGCGCCTCGTCGCGGTCGGCGGCGGGCGGTAGCGGCGCATACCCACAAACAAAAACCCCGGCCACTGGCCGGGGTTTTGAATGCTGGACTGGCGAAGAAGCTTACGCCGGTATCTTCACCTCGTCGTCGGCCGGCTCGCGCAGCACGTAGCCGCGGCCCCACACCGTTTCGATGTAGTTCTTGCCGTTCGAGGCATTGGCGAGTTTTTTGCGCAGCTTGCAGATGAAGACGTCGATGATCTTCAGCTCCGGCTCGTCCATGCCGCCGTAGAGGTGGTTGAGGAACATTTCCTTGGTCAGCGTGGTGCCTTTGCGCAGGCTCAGGAGTTCCAGCATCTGGTACTCTTTGCCGGTCAGATGCACGCGCGCGCCGTTGACCTCGACGGTCTTGGTGTCGAGGTTGACGCAGAGGTCGCCGGTATTGATGACCGATTGGGCATGGCCCTTGGAGCGGCGCACGATGGCGTGGATGCGCGCCACCAGTTCGTCCTTGTGGAAGGGCTTGGTCATGTAGTCGTCGGCGCCGAAGCCGAGACCCCGGACCTTATCCTCTATTCCGGCGAGCCCTGAGAGGATCAGGATCGGCGTCTTCACCTTCGATACGCGAAGGCTGCGCAGCACCTCGAAACCCGACATGTCCGGCAGGTTCAGATCGAGCAGGATGATGTCGTAATCGTAGATTTTTCCGAGATCGATGCCTTCTTCGCCGAGATCGGTCGTGTAGACATTGAAGCTCTCGGATTTGAGCATCAGCTCGATCGATTGCGCGGTGGCGCTATCGTCTTCAATCAGCAATACGCGCATGCCAGTCCCCTTCTTCGCCGCGCGGGCTCAAGGTCGGCGCGCCGAAGCGGCGGCCCCTGGAAAACGCCTTCTACAAACTGATTCGGAACAGTAACGGCGCAATGGTTAACAAAACCTGATTCGGTGGCGCAAGCATCCTGTAGCAAAATTCTCGCGAATCGCCATAAGATGTTGCTCTGTAGTGATTTTTTAGCCACGCGTGCGTTCATGTTCCGGTTTAAGTTCTGGCGCTAACCGACTCATCCGACTCAGCCCTTCCCGTTCTGGGTGGGCGAGCCTGCCTTGGCCCTAAGGACGACTGCGTAATGATTAACGGCCCGGGTAAACAAGCGATTAAGATCGCGGTCCGGAAAGTAACCATTCTTTTGCCGCCGCGACGGCCGAATCAGGGACCGCCGCGGCGCAGCGGCGGGGGCGGGCAATGAAAGCTCTGGCCGAACAGATCAACGAACTCGACGGCATCGAAATCTATGGTCGTGTGGTCGGCGTGCGCGGCCTGATGGTCGAGGTCGCGGGACCCCTGTACGCGATGTCGGTCGGCTCCAGGGTGCTGATCGACGCGCCGGCCAAGCCGATTCCGTGCGAGGTGGTGGGATTTTCCGGCGACAACGCGCTCTTGATGCCGTTCGCGCCGCTCGAAGGCGTTCGCCGCGGCTGCCGCGCCATCGTCACTTCGGTCGCAGGCGCGGTGCGGCCATCGGTCGGCTGGCTCGGCCGCGTTGTGAATGCGCTCGGCGAGCCGATCGACGGCAAGGGCGCCTTGATGTTCGGTCCGTCGCCTTATCCTTTCCGCAATACCCCGCCGCTCGCCCATGCGCGGCGCCGCGTGGGCTCACCGCTCGATCTCGGCGTGAGGGCGCTCAATACCTTCGTGACCTGCTGCCGCGGCCAGCGCATGGGCATTTTCTCGGGCTCCGGCGTCGGCAAATCGGTGCTGCTGTCGATGCTGGCACGCAATGTGGCAGCCGACGTCACCGTGATCGGGCTGATCGGCGAACGCGGCCGCGAGGTCCAGGAATTCTTGCAGGACGACCTCGGCGAGACCGGTCTCGCCCGTTCGGTGGTGGTGGTATCCACTTCCGACGAGCCGGCGCTGATGCGCCGCCAGGCTGCCCACGAGACGCTCGCCATCGCCGAATATTTCCGCGATGAGGGCAAGGACGTCCTGGTGTTGATGGACTCGGTCACGCGCTTCGCCATGGCGCAGCGCGAGATCGGACTGTCGGCAGGCGAGCCGCCGACGGCGAAGGGCTACACGCCGACCGTGTTCACCGAACTGCCGCGGCTGTTGGAGCGGGCCGGGCCGGGCACCGATCAGGGTACGATCACCGGCATTTTCACGGTGCTGGTGGACGGCGACGACCATAACGAACCGATTGCGGATGCGGTACGCGGCATTCTCGACGGTCATATTGTCATGGAGCGCGCCATCGCCGAGCGCGGGCGCTATCCGGCCATCAATATCCTGAAATCGATCTCGCGCACCATGCCGCGGGCGGCCGATCCGGCGTTCCTGCCGGTGTTGAGCCGAGCTCGGCAGATCATGGCGACCTATGCGGACATGGAAGAGCTGATCCGGCTTGGCGCCTATCGTGCCGGCACCAGTGCCGAGGTCGACGAGGCCATCCGGCTGCACAAGCCGATCGAGGAGTTCCTCGCCCAGGGCAAGGAAGAAGCAACCAGCCTGGCTGACGGATATCGGCGTTTGGCCCAGATCTTGGCCGGGGCGGAAACCGATCGCTAACGTTATCGTGCCACGATCCGGCGTATTCGGGAGCGCCGTGCCCTCCTCGGCATGCGGCGGGGGCGGCTCGCGAGGTGTTCCATGGTCCTGTGGCTTCGGGGGAGTAGTAGTCGATGAAGTCCCGTGAGACGCTCATTCGCCTGAAGAAGTTTCAGGTCGACGAAAAACGCCGCAAGGTCGCGCAGATCGAAACCATGATCGCCGAATTCGAGCGCATGGCGGCCGATCTCGAGCGCGAAATCCGCGTCGAGCAGGATCGCGCCGGAATCCACGATCCGGGCCATTTTGCCTATCCCACCTATGCCAAAGCGGCGATCGCCCGGCGCGAAAACCTCAAGCGCTCGGCCGACGAACTGCGTATCCAGCTCGAAGATGCGCGGTCCGCGCTCGGTGAGGCCTTCGACGAGCTCAAGAAAGTCGAATTGCTCGACGAACGCGACCAGATGCGCGAACGCGAGGCCGAAAGCGCCGCCGAGCAGGCCGACCTCGACGGCATCGCGCTCATGCGCGCCCGGGGCATAGCGCCGGCGTAAGCCTGTGCCTCCAGGCATAGGCCTCAGTTTCAAAATTTCCCGCTTTTGCGGCGCCACCGGCGAACCGCCGATTGCACCGAGTGCCCAATCCTGCATTCCCGGTTTCGCGGGAATGAGCGGGATGTGCCAAAATGTGACGCCGCCGGAGGCAGGCCGTTCGTCTTGCCCCGCTGTTTCGCTCTCGACGAAGGCCACGCTCCGCGGCGATAATCGCGCGGGAAGGGATGCCCGGGGACCGCGCTCCCAAGGGCTGGGCTGTCATGTTGATGCAGACCGAACTCGTCTGGCTGCTCGGCGCCGTCGCCAAGGGCGATGAGGCCGCGTTCGAACGCCTCTATGGCGCGACGCGCGCGAAACTCTATGGCGTCTTGCTCCGTATCTTGGGCAGACCGGCCTTGGCCGAAGAGGTGATGCAGGAAACCTATCTCAAGGTGTGGCAGCTGGCCGACGAGTTCGATTCTGCGATCGCGAGCCCCATCACCTGGATGGTGGCCATGGCGCGCAACCGCGCCATCGATATCGCGCGCAAACGGGGCGATCTCTCGATCGAGGATGAGCCTGAAGCGCTGGAGGTCGCCGCCGAGTCGCCGCCGCCGCTAGCGCGGCGCGAGATGACCGACGAGCTCAAGCGCCTGCTATCCTGCCTCGGCAAGCTCGATCCGGAAAAGCAGCGTATCGTGCTGCTCGCCTATTACAGCGGCTGGAGCCGCGATCAGCTTGCCCAAAAGCTCGATATTCCGGTGAACACGATCAAGACCTGGCTTCGCCGCAGTCTGCTCGAAATTCGCGAGTGTATGGGCCACCGAGCGTGATCCCGAAAAGGGGAAATCGGTTTTCGGACCAGCTCATGCACCAATGTTCGGAGTGAAAATGTACGACGACGACCGGGATGCTCTTGCCGCCGAATTTGTACTGGGAACGCTGTCCGCCGACGAGCGCGACCAGGCCGAGGCGTTGCTCGCCATCGACCCCGGCTTTGCCGAGATCGTACGCGTGTGGGAACGCCGTCTCGGTGAACTCAATGTCATGGTCGAAGCGGTCGAGCCGCCGCCCGAAGTCTGGAACAATATCCGCACCGAGATCGATCTTGCCGGCCCGCGTGTCGCGCATCGAGGAGAGGCCATCCCGGCAGCCGAGGAAGCCGCGGCGCCTGCGGCATCCGCTCCGGAATTGACGTTGGTCGTGTCGCCGGAGCCGGCAATGGATTTGGTGCCGGACTTGCTGTCCGAGACCGCACGGGATTTGGACGAGCCGCCGCGGGATCCGGACGAGGCTCCGCCGGATTCGGACGAGCCGCCGCAGCAGTCGGATGAGCCGCCGCAAGAGTCGGATGAGCTGCGGCAGGGTCTCGACGAGCCGGCGCTGGTTGCGGCTTTGGCCTCGCAATTGCTGCCGCCCGAAGAAGAAGCGGAGGCGGAAGGCGAAGTGCCGGCGGAAGCTCTGCTGCCGCCTGAACTGCTGCAGCCGCTCGGACCTCAGCCGGCAGCGCGCAGCGCCGATATCAGTCGTCTGCAGCGCGGTGTTCGACTTTGGCGCAGCATGACCGTGGCTATGAGCGCGATCGCTGCGGTGCTGGCGGCCTTCGTCGCCGTCACGCAATTGGCTCCGGGCCTCGTTCCCCTGAGCCGGCAACCGCAGCCCGCGGTTGCCGCACCGCCACCGCCGCCCGGCGCCCGGTTCACCGCGGTATTGCAGCAAGAGCCGACCGCCCCGGCCTTTTTGCTCACGGTCGATCCACAAGCTCGCACTTTCACGGTGCGTACTGTCTCCGCGCCGCCGGAAGCCGGCCGCAACTATGAGCTCTGGTTGACCTCGAGCAAAAATCCGAGCCCGCGTTCCCTCGGCCTCGTCGGCGGCGAACCATTCACCACGCGACCGCTGCCGACAGGATACGACATCGATACGATCCGCACGGCGAGCTACCTGATCTCTCTCGAGCCCGCCGGCGGTTCGCCGAGCGGCGTGCCGACCGGGCCGATCCTGTTTCGGGGCAAGATGGTCGAATCGGTGCCGGGTTTGCCTCCCGGCTGAGGCGGGAAGTCACCGCCGACAAAAAGCTTCGCTTACCGAATAACCGGAAGCCGCCCGCTCAAGGTCGTAGGCTGCCCGGCTTTGACCAAGGGCGCCGTCCCGAGATCGAGGTTGCTACCGACCTGGGCGAATATGCCGATCGCCGCGACCAACGTCGCGCAAACGAGGCCGACGACGACGATCTTCAAATGCGTAGCACGGTCGGCGTTGTACAACGAATGGTTCATGACGACCTCCCGCTTCTGCCTATTAGTCGCGGCAGCCGGGCCACAGGGTTCACTCGATCTCTGCAGCTAACTATCGACTTCAACTTGTGGAACACGTCCTCACCGAACGGTGATGACACGTGATAACGGTTGATAGGGGCGTTAGTTCCGGCCATTGGCGGTGCGACCGGGCGCTGGAACTCGGCTGAACTCACGGTATGGCATCGAGCATGTCCCGCAAAAAGCCTGCCCTCGGACTTGATCCGAGGGTGGAGGCCGGTTTTGCGAAAAGGACATGCCTGAACAATCAGATAGAGCGGGATGACGATCCGAAGAAAAGTCATCCTGCTCTAGCTATTTCCGAAGGGGGGCTTCGTGCGCCAGCTAGTATCTGAACTTGCTCCGACAGGCGTTCTGCGAGCAGCTATCAATATGGGCAATGGTCTCCTGGTCACGGGAGCCACGCCATCCGGCGATCCGCAAGGCGTTGCGCCCGACATGGCGGCCGAGATCGCCAAGCGTCTCGATGTGCCGGTCGCCTACGTCAAATTCGATCGACCATCGAAGCTGGCGGACGCGGCCGGGACGAATGCGTGGGATATCGGTCTGATCGGCGCCGAGCCGGCGCGCGCGGAGAAAATCACGTTCACCCCGGCCTATTGCGAGATCGAAGCAACTTATCTCGTGCCGGTAGGTTCGCCGTTCAGATCCGTCGCCGATGTCGACCGGCCCGGTTCGCGCATCGCGGTCCGGCGCGGCGCCGCTTACGATCTGTGGCTTACGCGCAATATTAAGCACGCGACTGTGGTTCGATCGGATACGGCGGACGGGCCGCTCGATCAATTCATCGCCGAGGGGTTCGAAGCACTCGCCAGTCTCAGGCAGGGCTTGCTGCAAGACGTTAAAAAGGTCCCGGGCGGCAAAATCCTTCCCGACAACTTCGCGACGGTCCAGCAGGCGATCGGCACGGCGAAAAGCAATACGGCCGGCGCCGCGTTCCTTAGCGATTTCGTCGCGGAAGCGAAGAAGTCGGGATTGGTGGCTCGATTAATCGAGAAACATCACGTGCTGGGTTTATCAGTCGCGCCGTGAAGGCCGTTCTTTTTCGAACGTAGTGCAGCGGCTGACCGCGTGGGCATTGTGCGCTACGTTCGTTGCCGAAGCCGGAATTTTAGTACGGTCGCAATGCCGATAGCTCAAATACTCGCGACCGTCTTCAGCCGGACCCGCGGATGAATTTCCGATTGCGCCAAAACGCTGGTCTGGGCGCGGAAGCGATCGACGATGCCGCGTACGAACGGCCGGATCGCGGGCGAGGTCACCAATACCGGCGCCTCGCCGTCGCGCGCCGCCTGCTCGAATTTTTCCCGCACCAGATTGATGAATTCGGTGAGTTTCGACGGCTGCATGGCGAGATTGCGGTCATCGCCCTGGCCGACGATCGACTCGGCGAAGGCCTGCTCCCATTTCGCGGTGAGCGCGATGATCGGCAGCATGCCGGCCATGGTGACGTGCTGGGCGCAGAGCTGGCGCGCGAGGCGCGCGCGGACATGCTCGGCCAGCATCGTGGCGTTGCGCGTCGACGGCAAGCCGTCGGCGATGCCTTCGAGGATGGTCGACAGATCGCGGATCGAAACACGCTCGGCGAGCAATATCTGCAAGACGCGCTGGATTCCCGAAATCGTGATCTGCGCCGGCACGATATCCTTGACCAGCTCGCTTTGTTCCTTGGGCAGTTCCTTGAGCAGTTTCTGCACCTCGCCGTAGGACAACAGCTCCGCCATATTGGCCTTGATCAGCTCGGTGAGGTGAGTGGCGAGCACGGTCGCGGCGTCGACCACGGTAAGCCCCTTGACCGCGGCTTCCTCCTTCAGCGCGGCGTCGATCCAGGTCGCCGGCAGTCCGAAAGTCGGCTCGGTGGTGTGGGTGCCCGGCAAGGTCACCTGATTGCCGGACGGGTCCATGACCATGTACTGGCCGTGCCAGACCTTGCCGTTGCCGGACTCGACCTCTTTGATCTTGATGACGTAGCTATTGGCCTCGAGCTGCATGTTGTCGAGAATGCGCACGGCGGGCATGACGAAGCCCATTTCGACCGCGAGCGAGCGGCGCAGCGCCTTGATCTGCTCGGTCAGGCGGTCGGAGCCGTCGGGCGCGTTCACCAGCGGCAACAGCGCATAGCCGAGTTCCACCTTGAGGTCGTCCATCTTGAGCGAAGCCGCGATCGGCTCTTCGACCGGCTCTGCCTTGGCGATATCGGCTTTCTTCGTCTCGGCCGAGACTGCCCGCCTGGTGCGCCGGTCGATCAGGTAAGCGAGGCTTGCTGCGCCGCCGCCGAGCGCAAAGAACGGCAGCATCGGGATGCCGGGCAAAAGCCCGAGCGTCAGCATCACGGCGGCCGACATGCCGAGCGCCTTGGGATAGCCGGAGAGCTGGCCCAGCAGCGCCTTGTCGGCGGCGCCGGCGACCCCCGCCTTGGAAACGAGCAGGCCCGCGGCGGTCGACACGATCAAGGCCGGCACTTGCGTCACCAGACCGTCGCCGACGGTGAGCAGCGTATAGGTGCGGGCCGCCTCGGCGAAGCTGAGGTCCTGCTGCACGATGCCGATGACCATGCCGCCGATGACGTTGATCATGACGACGAGCAAGCCGGCGATCGCATCGCCGCGCACGAATTTCGAGGCGCCGTCCATGGCGCCAAAAAAACCGGATTCGTCTTCCAGGGTCTTGCGCCGCTGCCGCGCCGCCTTTTCGTCGATCAGGCCGGCATTGAGGTCGGCGTCGATCGCCATCTGCTTGCCCGGCATGGCGTCGAGGTGGAAGCGTGCCGCGACTTCGGCGATGCGTCCGGAGCCCTTGGTGATGACGACGAAATTCACGATCACCAGGATCGTGAATACGATGATGCCGATGACGAAATTGCCGCCCATGACGAAGTGGCCGAACGCCTCGATGACGTGGCCGGCGGCGGCCGTGCCCTCGTGGCCATGGGCGAGGACGAGCCGGGTCGAGGCGAGATTGAGCGCAAGGCGCAGCATGGTCGCGATCAGCAGCACGGTCGGAAAGGCCGAGAATTCGAGCGGCGTCTGAATGAACAGGCTCGTCATCAGGATCAGCACGGAAAACGTGATGGAAATCGCGAGCGCGAAGTCGAGCAATAGCGGCGGCAACGGCAGGATGAGGATCACGAGGATCGTCATCATGCCGACCGCGAGCGCGATGTCGCCGCGCCGTAGCATGGTGCCGAGGTCGGACAGGCGCGATAGCGCCGTGTCCCCGCGCTCGGCCGATATTGCGTCGGTCATGCCGGATGATCCACTGCGTTTGCGGTTGCGTGATTCAAAGTTCGGCACGGCGGCGGGAGGGCCGCCGGCGCGAAGAAGCGGAGCCGCGCTCGAGTCCAAGCCTGCCCCCGAGAGATACGGTGGAAATGGTTATGCCTCCCAGGCAAAATGTGCCGGGTATATGGTTAGCGGCTGGTTAACGCCGCGGCGTAATCGGCTCGATGTTCGGTCAATCGTCCCGCCGAAACGGTCGTGGGGAAAAAATGTTCGTCGTTTGCCGTATTATCGTGACTTCGGCCGCGCTGTTCGCGGTTTCGGGCGCCCTTGCCGATGGCATCGACCCGGGCCTCTGGCGAGTGATCACCCGGACCGAGACCGGAGGCGTGATCGGGCCGCCGCACGAATCGTCCAAATGCCTTACGGCCGAAGAAACCCATGACCTGGCCACCACGTTTTCTCCGGTTGCGGGTACCGTCAATTCGATCTGCGGACCGATCGAGCGTAAACTCGACGGCTCGCGGCTGACCTGGCGGCTCCTTTGCCAGGGCCAGCTCGACATGGAACTGACCGGCGAGTTCGACTTCGACAGCCCGCACCACTATACCGCGACGGTCCGGACCAAGGCGGCCATGGCGGGGCGGCAGATGGTCGATTCGCAAAATACGCTTGAAGGCCAATGGGTATCGGGGTGCCAGCGGTAAATGATCATTCTCCGCTGCGTAGTGCGGCGGAGCAGGGCAGGATGCTTCAAATTCAGGTGCATGATGCAGTCGCAAGTCGTCGACCCCTGGACGCATAACCACACTTTCCTCGGCGAGCATCACGCGACGCACGAGCGGCGCACCTGGAGCGTGGTCGCGCTGACCGCTGCCATGATGGTCGCCGAGATTGCTGGCGGCACGCTGTTCGGCTCGATCGCACTGGTTGCCGACGGCTGGCATATGGCGACCCACGTCGCGGCGCTGGCGATCGCCGGGCTTGCTTATTTGTTTGCCCGGCGTCATGCCGAAAATGCCCGCTTTTCGCTCGGCACCGGCAAATTCGGCGAGCTGGCCGCGTTCTCGAGCGCGATCATTTTGGGCATGATCGCACTCGGGGTCGCCTACGAATCGCTGCTGCGCCTTCTGCATCCCGTCGCCATTCATTTCCAGGAAGCGATCCCGATCGCGGCCATCGGCCTGTGCGTCAATCTGGCGAGCGCCTGGCTGTTGCGCGACGAGCACGATCATGCGCATGGGCACGCGCCCGACCACGATCATGACGACGACGGACACGATGACGAGCACGACCACGCGCATGTCCACGCGCACAAGACACATCATCGCGACATCAATCTGCGCGCGGCTTATGTTCACGTCGTCGCCGACGCGTTGATTTCGATTCTGGCGATCGCCGGATTGTCCGCGGCCTGGGCGTTCGGCTGGAACTTCATGGATCCGCTGGTCGGCCTGGTCGGCGCGACCGTCATCGCGAGCTGGGCGTTCAGCCTGTTGCGTACCGCCGGCCGCGTGCTGCTCGACACCGTTCCCGACCCGAGCCTTGCGGAGACAATCCGTGCCCGCATGGAACGCGACGGCGACCGGCTCTGCGATTTTCATGTCTGGCAGGTGGGGCCGGGGCATATCGCGGTCATGGCGTCCATTGTTTCCGCGGCCCCCCAAGCGCCGGCCGTCTACAAAGCGCGGCTCGCCGATATCGCCGGCCTGTCGCATGTCACGGTCGAAGTGCATGCCCGCCCGCATTGAGCGAACAATCCGGCTCGCGGTTGCGCTCGTCGCGGTACTCGGCGCCCAAGCTGCGCTCGCCCAAGCCGCGGTCGTCCAAGAGCGCCCCGCAGCTTTCGTCGATGTCGCAACCGTCGTGCCGGGGCTGGTTGCCGACATGCGCTACGCGGGTTGGCACAATTTCGTCGGCCGGCCGATCGAGGGCTACGAGGCGCCGCACTGCCTGCTCACCCGGGAAGCCGCCGCGGCGCTGGCTGAGGTCGCGCGCGACCTCGAGCCGGAAAAGCTCGTCGTCAAGGCGTTCGACTGCTACCGGCCGGCGCGGGCGGTTGAGAATTTCGTGCGCTGGGCGCGCGATCTCGACGACACCGCCGGCAAGGCGGAGTTTTATCCGCAAGTCGACAAACGCACCTTGTTCCGCGACGGCTATATCGCGGCGCATTCCGGCCATTCGCGCGGCGCGACCATCGACCTGACGCTCGCGACCTCGGACGGACACGAACTCGACATGGGCACGCCGTTCGATTTTTTCAGTCCGAAATCATGGACCGCCGATGCGAGTGTCACCCCGAAAGAGCACGCCAACCGCATGCTGCTTGCAGCCGCGATGCAGCGGCGCGGCTTCCGCGGCTACGACAAGGAATGGTGGCACTTCACGCTGCGCCATGAGCCGTATCCGGAGACTTATTTCGATTTTCCGGTGAAGTGAGCATTTCCTCCCCACAGGGGGGGGCGGCATTAAAGCCCCAGATAAAACTTCTTGATCAAATCGTTGTTGTTGAGCTCGTCCATCGTGCGGCCCTCGAAGGCGATCCTGCCGTGGACGATGACATAGCCGCGGTCGGCGATGCGGATCGCCTGCGTGAAATTCTGCTCCGCCATCAATACGGTGAGCGAATAGCGCTGTTTCATTTCGTTGATCGCGTCGATGGTGCGGCTCACCAGAATCGGAGCCAGGCCCACCGATGGCTCGTCGACCAGAAGGATTTTGGGCGCCAGCATCAGCGCGCGGCCGAGCGCCAGCATCTGCTGCTCGCCGCCCGACATGCTGCCGGCGAGCTGGCGGCGCCGTTCGGCCAGGCGCGGAAAAGTTTCGTAACAGATCGCGAGATTGCGCGACAGTTCACGGCGCGCCGTGCGGCGGAACGCGCCGAGCAACAGGTTTTCTTCCACCGTCAAGAGCGGGAACAGCCGGCGGCCCTCCGGCACCAAAGCGATGCCGAGGTCGACGATCTCCTCGGTGGTGCGGCCGATGAGATCGTGGTGGACGCCGTCGATCTCGGCGGTAATGGAGCCTTGATGCGGCCGCACGATGCCCATGATGCACTTCATCAGCGTCGACTTGCCGTTGCCGTTGGTGCCGAGCAGCACGACGGTTTCGCCGCCGTCGACTCGCACCGAAACGTCGTCGATCACGCGCACCGCGCCGTAGGCGGCATGAATGCCGGCGATGGTGATGCTGCTAGCCAAGATACGCCCTTTCGACTTCCGGATCGCGCATCACGTCGTCGGGCGCGCCGTCGGCGATCTTCTTTCCGGAAACGAGAACGACGAGGCGGCGCGAAAAGCTCATGACCGCGCGCATGATATGCTCGATCAGGACGACGGTGACACCCTGGTCGTTGAGCCGCACCAGAAGCGTCAGGATTTCCTCGACCTCGGAATGGGTCAGCCCGGCCATCGCTTCGTCGGCGATCAGAAGCTTCGGCTCCGCCGCCATGGCGCGCGCCAGTTCGAGCTTGCGCATTTCGACCTGGGTGAGGTCGCGCGGCAGCCGCCGCGCCTTGGCGTCGAGGCCGACTTCGCGCAACAGCGCGATGCAGCGCTCTTCGATTTCGCGGGCGCCGTGGTGGGTGCCGCGCGCGCCGACGGTGTAGAGCAGCGGGATGCGGATATTGTCTAAGAGGCTCAGGCTGACGAACGGCCGCGGCAGTTGAAAGCTGCGTGCCAGGCCGAGACGGGTGCGCTGGTGGGCGTCGAGCCCGTCGAGCTTGCGGCCGTTGAAGTGCACGGCGCCTTGCTCGTTGCGCAGCGTGCCGCAGATGCAGTTGACCAGCGTCGATTTGCCCGAGCCGTTGGGTCCGATCAGGCCGAGCCGCTCTCCGACCGGCACCGAAAGCGAAATGCTTTCGAGCGCGACGAAGCCGCCGAACCGTTTGCCGAGATTGGCGATGCGGAGAAGTTCTGTCACGGCACGGTCCCCGGCTGGTCGGCGTCGACCTTGCGGCGGCCGACGAAATCATCGGGCTTGCGCTGCAGATAAGTGTGAACGAGTCCGACAATGCCGTTCGGCGCGACGATGACAAAGCCGACCAGAAGACAACCGACGATCAACAGGTTGACCGCCGACGAGATCGTCACCGTGGCGATCTGCTGCAGCGAACCGAGCAACAGCGCGCCGACCAGCGGGCCGACCCAACTCGTGGTGCCGCCGATCAGCGGCATGGCGATCGAGTTGACGGCGTAATCGAGGCCGAACGTGGACGACGGCTGCAGGTAGCCGATGTAATAGGGGAACGGCGCCCCGGCCATGCCCATCAGCGCCCCGGAAATCGTCGTGGCGACGAGCTTCAGGCGCAGCGTCGGCACGCCGCAGGCCTCGGCCGCGAGTTCGTCGTCGCGGATGGTGGCGAAGCCATAGCCGAGCCGCGAGTGCTCGATCAGCCGTGCGACGGTGATCGCCGCCACGGCGAGCAGGATCATGATCAAGAACAGATAGCGGATGTAATTGCCGATCGGCTCGATGACCTCGGGCCGCACGATATAGGCGCCGCGCGAGCCGCCGACATAATCCCAATTGACCACCAGCGTCTGCAAGACCACGGCCAGCGCCAGCGTCGCGATGGCGAAAAACGCCCCCCGCAGCCGCAGCGTCAGATAGCCCATGCCGAAGCCGACCAGGCCCGAGACCGCGCCGCCGAACACGAGCAAGACGGGGATCGGCAGCGGATGGAATTTGTAGATTGCAACGGACGAATAGGCGCCGAGCGCGAAGAAGGCCGCGGAGCCGAAATTCACATAGCCGCAATAGCCGCCGAGGATGTTCCACGCCGTCGACAGCACGACATATTGCAGCACGACATATCCGGCGAAGAACACGTAATCGTTGCCGAAGGCGACCGCCGACGCGAAGACCGCGGCGGCGACGACGAGGCAGACGAGGAGGAAGGTCGGCGTGCGCAAGGTTTATCGCCCCATGATGCCGGCCGGCCGCACGGCCAGCGTCAAGAGCAGGAAGCCGAACGACACCGCAGGGGCCCAGGACGGGCCGTAGAATGTCGAGGTGAGGCTTTCGACGATGCCGATCAGCATCGCCGCGATCACGGTTCCCGGCAGGCTGCCCATGCCGCCCAGCACGCAGATCGCGAAGACCCGGCCGATATATTCGCGGCCGACCGAAGGTTCGACCGGCTGGATGATGATGAGAAACGCGCCGGCGAGCGACGCCGTCGCGATCGAAATGCCGAACGCGATGCGCTTGATGCGGACCGGATCGACAGCCATCAGCCGCAGCGCGAAGCTGTCCTGCGCGACCGCCATGATCGCCCGGCCGATGAAGGTGCGCGTGAGAATGAGCTGCAACACCGCGATGAGGAGGAGCGATACCAGGCAGGGTACCAGGATGCGCAGCGGCAAGTCGAGTTGGCCCAAATGCACGGACGGCCCGATATACACCGCGTCGACGTAGCGGTAATCGACGCCGAAATACAGCACCAGCGACACTTCGGTGATGAACAGAAGGCCGAAGAAAAAGGCCAGTCCGCGCAGCGATTCCTGCCCGCGTTTTTCGAACGAGACGTAATAGACCTGATAGATGCCGGCGCCGAGCACGAAGAACGCCGGCGTCATGATGATCGCCGTGAGGATCGGATCGAGGCCGAAAGTCGCATTGACGATATAGGCGACGTAGGAGCCGAGGATGATGAAGGCCGGATGGGCGATATTGACGATGTCGAGGATGCCGAACGACAGCGAGACGCCGCAGGTTACCGCCGCATAGAAGCCGCCGATCAGGACGCCCGAGACCACGGCATTGATAAGCAGATCGAAGGAAAAGATCATCACTCAGCCACTAATTCCCCACACCCGTCGCGACTGTGCAGGAAGCGCTACGAATTGGCTAGAAGAAAACCGCTGCCGCAGGCGGCAGACGGGGAGAGGAGTCATGGACTAGGCTGCGGCACGTACCCGGTCCGGGATGGCGAGCGGCCGGTTGGCGCTGTTGAGGAATTCGATGGTCATGAAGACCATCTCTTTGTCGCCGAGATTCTCGAGATCGTGGACCTTGTACTCGCCGGGGCCATAGGTTTCGTGGCGGGTCTCCCCGGGCTGGTAGCTATATTCGACGGTGGTGCCGTCGTGGATGTGCTGGCGTCCGCGGCCGCCGGTCACCGCGGTCCAGAAATAATCCAGGACGTGGCGGTGAAATCCGATCCGTTCGCCGGGGGCGAGCCGGATGATCCAAACCCGCACGCGGTCGCTCTCCGACAGCAGCGTGGAGCCGACGCAGCCGTTGTTATTCTGCCGTTCGCGCTCGAATTCCGCGGCGATGGCGGCTGGCCATGCCGATTTGTCGGCATGATCGGACGCTTTATCCAGCATGGTCAAAGCCATGGCATTCCTCCCAGAAATCTAGGCACAATATAGAAAACTCTTCCGTCGAGGGAAATAGCAGGATTGAGGGAGCGGGGACTTCACCATGGAGGGTAAACGCCGCGCGCTGATTATCGGCGGCTCGATGAGCGGGCTTTTGGCCGGCATCACGCTGATGCGGCGGGGCTGGGACGTCGACATTTTCGAACGGGTGGAAAAGGAACTGGCCGGCCGCGGCGCCGGCATCGTGGCCCAGGCCGAACTGATCGCCCGCCTGAAGACGCTCGGGCTCGATACCGGAAGTCTCGGTGTCGCCATGACGACCCGCAAAATCCTCGATGTCGCAGGCCGCACGACGCTGAGGCTCGAATGCCCGCAGATCCTCACCGCCTGGGAGCGCGTCTACCGCGTGCTCCGCGATGCCTTCCCGCCGCAGCGCTACCATCGCGGTCGCGGGCTGAAAGCATTTACGCAGAACGGACAGGGGGTGCTTGCCCATTTCAGCGACGGCAGCGCGATCGGGGCCGACGTTCTGATCGGCGCCGACGGCCTGCGCTCCACCGTGCGTGGGCAGTGCCTGCCCGAAACGGTGCCGCTTTATGCCGGTTATGTGGCCTGGCGCGCCTTGTTGCCGGAAAGCGCGATCCCGCCTGAGATCCACCGCGAACTGTTCCTGCTGATGACGTTCTGCCTGCCGCCCGGCGAACAATGCCTCGGCTATCCGGTGACCGGGCCCGACAATGAGCTGCGCGCGGGGCAGCGCCGCTACAACGTGGTGTGGTACCGCCCGGCGGACGAGGCGACGGAGCTGCCGCGGCTCCTCACCGACAAGAACGGCGTCGTCCATTCGGTCTCGATCCCGCCGCCGCTCATCCGCGCCGAGCCGATCGCCGCCATGCGCGCCGCGGCCGAGCGGCTTCTGGCGCCGCAATTCCGCGCCATCGTCGGCCTGATCGACGAGCCGATCCTGCAGCCGATCTACGATTTGGAGAGCCCGCGCCTTGCCTTTGGCCGGGTGGCGATCATCGGCGACGCGGCTTTCGTGGCGCGGCCTCATGTCGCGGCCGGCGTCTCCAAGGCCGCCGACGATGCGGCGGAGCTCGTGGCGGCGCTCGATGCCGAGGATGTCGAGGGCGCATTGCGCCGCTTCGAGGCAAATCGCCTGCCGGAGAACAGGAAAATCATCGAACGCGCGCGTCACCTCGGTGCCTATCTGCAAGCGACGCAGACCGCCGAAGAACGCGCCCGCTCGGCGCGGCACAGCATTCCCGAGGCGGTGCTCGCCGAGACCGCGGTGATCGACTTTCTGCACGCCTGAGCGGCGACGACGCTACAAATAGCCCGCCCCGGCGCCCGCCGCGAAAGCGCCCGGCTCGCCCTCCCAGACGATGCGGGCGTGTTCGAGCACGTAGACGCGGTCGGCGTGCGGCAGCGCGAAGGTGACGTTCTGCTCGCCGAGCAGCACGGTGATCGCGGTGGTCTGGCGCAGCCGTTCCAGCGCCTTCGAAATCTGCTCGAGGATCACCGGCGCCAGGCCCAAAGTCGGCTCGTCGAGGATCAAAAGCTTCGGCTTCATCATCAGCGCGCGGGCGATGGTCAGCATCTGCTGCTCGCCGCCCGACAGCGTGCCGGCGGCCTGCTTCTGCCGCTCGCGCAGAATGGGAAACAGGTCGAACAGCCAGGCGATCTGCTCGGCGCCTTCGGCCGGCGTCAAATGCTGGCCGCCGAGATCGAGGTTTTCCCGCACCGTCATGTCGGTGAACAGGTCGCGGCCTTCGGAGCATTGCACGATGCCGTGGCGCGCGATCGTCGCCGCGGTCAGGCCGCGCAGCGTCGCACCCTCGCGGCGGATGTCGCCTGAGAACGGCAGCATGCCGGAAATGGCGTTGAACAAAGTGGTCTTGCCGGCGCCGTTGAGGCCGACGACGGAGACGAATTCGCCGGCATGAACGTGGATCGATACGTTCTCCAGCGCCTGCGCCTTGCCGTAGAAGAGGCTGACATTGTCGACTTCGAGAAACGGCGTGGTGCGATCGCGAAACGAGGATTCCGGCCGCGCCGCGGTCTCGATGCTGCCGCCGAGATAGACGCGGCGCACGGTTTCGTTGCGCATCACCTCGTCGGCTGAGCCTTCGGCGATGCGTTCGCCGACATACATTGCGAGCACGCGATCGACCAGGCGGGCGACGCTCTTGACGTTGTGATCGACCAGAAGCACGGCGCGCCCGTCGTCGCGCAATTCGCAGATGAGGTCCGAGAAGGCGGTCGTTTCCGTCGACGTGAGACCGGCAAACGGCTCGTCGATCAACAGCACCCGCGGATCGCGCGCGACCGCCTTGGCGATCTCGATCTTGCGCAAATCGGCGAACGGCAAAGTGGCCGGGCGGCGGTCGAGCACGCCGCTCAAGCCGACCCGTGCGGCGATGGCGCGGGCGCGAGCGTCGATTTCGGGGTCGGCGAACAGTTGCGTCAGCTTGTCCGGCAGCAATGCGAGCTTGATGTTTTCCAGCACGGTCTGGCGGTGCAGCGGGCGCGAATGCTGGAACACGATGCCGGCGCCTATGCGCGCGATTTTGTGCGACGGCCAGCCGGCGACGTCGACGCCGTTGATGCGCACGGCGCCGGCGTTGGGACGCTCGATCCCCATGATCAGCTTCATCACGGTCGATTTGCCGGAGCCGTTCGGACCGATCAGGCCTAAAATCTCGCCGGCGCGGACCGCAAACGACATGTCCTTCACGGCGACGAGGCCGCCGAAGCGTTTAGTGAGGCCTTCGACCTCAAGATGCGCGCCCGCCGCCATGCTCAGCCGGATTCCTTGGTGCGCGTGAGCAAGCCGAATAAGCCGCTCGGGAACAACAGCACGACGACAAGCGCCATGGCGAAGACGACGAAGTTCGACAGATCGCCGAGCGGTCGAAGGAATTCGCTCATGGCGATGAGGAAGACCGCGCCGAGCACGGCGCCGAGGATGGTGCGCCGGCCGCCGAGCACGGCGGCGATGATGATCTGGACACCGACGGTGATGTCGACCAGCGTGCCGACCGAGGCCGAGCCCATGTAGAAAACAAGGAGCCCGCCGGCTAGCCCTGAGAAGAAGGCGCTGATGATGAAGGCCGCGAGCTTGTGCTTGGTGACGTTGAAGCCGAGGGCGCCGGCTTGCACCGCGTCCTGCCCGCTCGCCTGCAGGATGAGGCCGACCGGCGAGCGCGACAGCCCGAATAGGATCGCGCCGCTTAACGCCATGAACCACAGCGCGATTTCGTAGTTCTTGGTATCGCTGACCGTAATCACGTCGGGAACCGTCAGCCCGATCTCGCCCCCGGTCAGGCTGGCGTCGACCACGATGTAGTTTTGCAGCATCAGCACGGCGACGAGAGTGGTGAGGCCGAAATAGGGGCCACGCACCCGCAGCGCCGGCAGTGCCAGCACCACGCCGCCAGCCACCGCGGCAAAGGCGCCGGCGACCAGGCAGAGCCAGATCGGCGGCTGATAAAGATTATCGAGAATGCCGGCGGTATAGGCGCCGGTGCCGATCAGGAAGGTCGGCCCGAAATTGACCTCGCCGGCGAAGCCGAACAAGAGGTCCCAGGCCATCGCGAAGACGCCGAAATAGTAGGCGAGCGTCAGCAGGCCGAGAATGTAGCCGGAGACGCCGAGCGGCAGGAAGGACATGAGCACGATCACGCCGAGAGCGATCAGGAGGATGCGCGATGTGGCAAGCGACTGCATCTAGCGGCGCCCCAAAAGTCCGCGCGGCCGGACATACATCACCGCGACCAGAAGCAGCAGCGCCGGAATGGTGCGATAGGCCGGCGAAATCAGATAGGCCGTGAGCGTCTCGAGATAGCCGACGACATAGGCCGCGATCAGAGCGCCCGAGACGCTGCCGAGGCCGCCGAGCACGACGATCGAAAACGCGCTCGCGGTCAGCGGTCCGACGCTATAGGACGAGACGCCGAGAAACATGCCGAGCAGCACCCCGGCAATGCCGACCAGCGCGCCGTAGATCGCCCAGACGGCGATGTAGACCTGCGACAATTCGATGCCGAGAAGCGTTACGCCGCGGGGATTCATCGAAGCGGCAAGCACCGCCTTGCCGGCGCGGGTGCGGTTCACCAACAGCCAGAGCAGCCCGATCGCGAGCCAGCACACCACGGCGGTGAAAATCTCGTTCGCCGGCGTACGCACCCCCACGATCCTGACGACGCCTTGCACGATTGGCGACACGGTCTTGGCGTTGTTGGTGTAGAGGTAGGCGATCAGCTCCTGGATCATGATGCCCCACAACAGCGTCGCGGTAAGGATGAATATTTCCTTTTCCTCCTCGCGAATTTTGCGGGTGCGCTGCAGCGGCGCGACGATGACGAAATAGGTCAGAAGCGAAGCCAAAAATCCGACGCCGACGCCGATCATGGCGCCGGTATAGGGTCCGGCATGCAGATCGTTGCCGGCGGCCCAGGCGGCGACGACGGCGGCGACCATCAGCGCGCCATGGGACAGATTGAGCACGCCGGAGACGCCGAAGATCAGGGCAAAGCCCGTGGCGCCGAGCGCATAGAGCGAACTGATCGCGAAACCGTCGATCAGGATTTGCCAGAACAGCATCGGTCAGCCCACGCTCGCACGCCGCTCGCTATACGCTTTCTCGGCCCCACTTGAGCCTCATCAAGAATTCTCCCCGCCCGCGGCTGCGGGCGAGGAGCAACACCGAGCATCGGTTACGTCAATTGGCCGAGCCGAGCTTGATGAACGGCGGGAACTTCATCTTGCCGTTGGCGACACTGGCCGGCCACAGATTGACCTGCTTGCCGTTCTGCCATTGCAGCATCAGGCCGGTGATGGTGTCGGCGCCGACCTTGAGCGCATGCGGGCTGGGCGAATCCTTGCCCTTGAACTGGACGCGGCCGATGGTGCCGACGTAATCGGTCTTTTCCAGCGCATCGACCAGCTTGTCGGGCTCGGTCGAACCGGCCCGCTTGATGGCCTCGGCGATGTAATAGACCTCGTCATAGGCGGTGTAGCCGCAATAGGACGGGTTGTTGCCGAACCGCTTATTGAAGGCGTCGACGAACGGCAGCGTCTTCGGCGTCACCGCGACCCCGGGTCCGGAGACGCCCTGGTACAGCACGCCCTCGGTCGCACCGTTGGTGTCGTTCCAGAAGCTCGAATTGGTCGCCTGCGAGGCGATGCCGATCATCGGGATCGGCACTTCTTGTTGCTTCCATTGCACCGTCGGCTGCACCCCGACATGCGAAATGCCGGTGACCATGACGTCGGGCTTCTCGCCTTCGATCTTATTGAAGATCGGGGTGAAATCCGTCGTGTCGGGCGAGAACCGGATATGATCGAGCACCTTCAGACCGGTTTCTGGCAGACATTTCAGATACTCCGCATCGAGCGGCGTCGTCCAGGCCGCGTCCTCGCTGGTGACGACCGCCGTTTTCATATGGAGATCGGTCACCAGAAGGTCTTTCACGGCGGCGCAAACCTGATCGGCGAGACTGGTCGAGGTCAGATAGCCGTGGAACGTGTATTTGAGGTTGTCGTAATCCTTGGCGATGTTTTGGGTGATGACGTCGGACGCGGCGCCGGGCGTCACCATGACCGTCTTCAGGCGACCGGTCCACGGCTCGAGCGCGAGCACCACCTCGCTGATATAACTGGCGATCACGGCGTTGACGTGATCCTCGTTGGCGGCGCGCTGGAACGCGCGCACCGCCTCGGCCGCCGACGAGTGATCGTCGTAGGAGATGATTTCGATCTTGCGGCCATTGACGCCGCCTGAGGCGTTGATCTCGTCGGCTGCAAGTTGCGCGGCTTGAGGGATCGACGATCCGGCCACCGCTTGCGCCTCGGCGATGACGCCGATCTTGATGGGCTCGCCCGATTGTGCGTAACCAGGCGTCGCAAGCGTGACCGCAGCCAGTGCCGCGCCTGCCGAAACCGCGAACAGCGGCGCGGACGCGCCGCGCCATTTGGACTTGCGCATTGTCATGACCTCCCTGAAATCTTAACGTCGCCCCTTTAACGAAGACGGCTTGCCGGCAGTCTATCGCATCGCTTTTCTACGGCAAGCCGGTTTATCTTAAGGGGGAGATTAAGCCGCAGCGCCGGCCGATCCGGAAATCTGACTTCGCAAGCGATAAAATCGAGAGGTAGGAGCCCCAATGAAAGCCGCTTTCTTTGAACAATTCGGCGACCCCGAGGTTTTGCAATACGGCGATTTGCCGGACCCCGTGGCGGGGCCTGGTGAAGTCGTCGTCGACGTCGCCGCGGCCAGCATCAACGCCGCCGATTGGAAGTTTCGCGCCGGCCAATATCCGTCCAAGGGCGAGACGAAATTTCCGCAGATCCCGGGGCGGGACTTTTCCGGCGTGGTCGGCGCGCTCGGCACAGGCGTCGACGATCTGAAGATCGGCGATGCGGTGTTCGGCGTGCTCGACGCCGGGCGCGAGGGGACCTATTGCGAAAAGATCGCGATCAAGGCGGCGCTCGTCGGCAGGAAGCCCGATGCCGTGTCGCATGTCGACGCCGCCGCTCTGGCGCTCACCGGCCTTACCGCGATCAGCGCGGTCGCGGACACATTGCAGCTCAAGCCCGGCGAGACAATCCTGATTCAGGGCGGCGCCGGCGGGGTGGCGGGCTTTGCCATTCAATTCGCCAAACATCTCGGCGGCCGCGTGATCACGACCACCAGCGCTGCCAATGTCGGCTATGTGCGCGGGCTGGGCGCCGACGAGATCATCGACTACGGCAAGCAGGATTTCACTAAAGTGGTGAGCGGTTGCGACGCGGTCTTCGATACGGTGGGCGGCGAGGTGGCGATAAAATCATTCGCGGTGCTAAAACCCGGCGGCCGCGCCGCCTTCATCGCTTCCGGTCCGCAGGCACCGAAGCCCGAGCGCGGCGACGTGACCTCGCTGCGGCCTCCGGTCGGGCGCTCGCGGGCGGCCATGGAGCGCATCGCCCAGCTCATTGAATCGGGAGCGGTTCGTCCGCCCGAGATCAAGCTGTTCCGCCTCGCCGAAGCCGTCGCAGCCCATCGCCTGAGCCAGTCGCGGCACTTCCGCGGCAAGCTCGTTTTTCAGGTGCGGTGAGCGGCAAGACTGGGCTGGCTTTGGCTCAGACGTGCTGGCCGCCGTTGATGTGGATTTCGGCGCCGTTGACGTAGGACGAGGTGTCGGTGCACAGCACGTAGATGATCTTCGCCACCTCGTCCGGCGTGCCGAGCCGGTGCAGCGGAATGTTCTCCACGATCTTTTCGGTGCCCGGCGACAGCATGGCGGTGTCGATCTCGCCCGGTGCGATGGCGTTGACGCGGACGCCCTGCGAACCGAAATCGGCCGCCATCTCGCGGGTCAGCGCGGCGAGCGCCGCCTTCGACGTACCGTAGGCGGCGCCGGCGAAGGGATGCACCCGCGAGCCTGCAATCGAGGTGACGTTGACCACCGAACCCTTGGCGGCCTTCAGCTCGTCGAGCAGACCGCGGGCCAGCATGATCGGCGCAAAAAAGTTGACCTGAAAGACGTGATGCCAGGCGTCGCGCGAGGTATCGATCGAGCCGAGCCGCTTGCCGGCCGTGCCCTTGGGTGAGATCGCCGCGTTGTTGACCAGCGCGTGCAATTCGCCCTGCAGCCGGTTTTTGGTTTCCGCGATCGCCGCCTCGGTATTTTCGGGATCGGAGAGGTCGACCTGAATATGGTCTTCAGGGCCGGCCTCCCACGGACAGTTTTCCGGAAACGGATGGCGCGAGCAGGTGATGACGCGCCAGCCGGCGGCGGAGAAACGTTTCACCGTCGCATGGCCGATGCCGCGGCTCGCTCCGGTGAGAAGAAGCGTGCGTTGCGGCTGATTGCTTGTCGCCATGTTGTCGTCCCTTTTGTCGCTGCCCTACGGATAGAGCCGCGTCTTTTGCCATGGCGCGCCGGCGTCCGCGCGCTTGAACACGATGCGGTCGTGCAGGCGGAACGGCCGCTCCTGCCAGAATTCGATTTCTCGCGGCACCACGCGATAGCCGGACCAATGCGGCGGCCGCGGCACGGTGCCGATCGCGAATTTGGCGGTGCAGAGCGCGATCGCCTTTTCGAACGCCAGCCGGCTTTCGAGCGCCGAGGATTGCTTGCTGGCCCAGGCGCCGATCTGGGACAGGCGCGAGCGCGAGGCGAAGTAGGCATCGGCTTCCGCCCGCGACACCGCTTCCACGGCACCCCGCAGCCGCACCTGGCGCTGCAGCGATTTCCAATAAAACGTCAGCGCCGCCTTCGGCGCGGCGGCAAGCTCGTGGCCCTTGATGCTATCCTGATTGGTGTAGAACACGAAGCCGCGCTCGTCGAAACCCTTCAACAGCACCATCCGCGCATTGGGCAGCCCGTCAGGGTCGACGGTCGAGAGCGTCACGGCCTCGGGATTGACCGGCTCGGCCTGTTTCGCCGCGGCAAACCACGCTCCGAACAGGCGAAAGGGTTCGGCGGCCTCGGTGAAGTCACCGCCCGTTAACCCTGCCGGGTGTTCCATGGAGGCAGCGTCGGACATTCTCGGAGTACCCAGGTGCTGGTGTGGGGCGATCGGGAAGCGTGCCGCCGGTCTCTATATAATGGAACGGCGGCGCCGCGCCTATGTCGGCTGCGCTATCGGCTCGTTAATTGGCTCGCGGCGGCATTCGCCGTGATGGGCGCGCTCGGCGTTTCCGGCTGCTCCTACCTGCTGCCTTCGTTCGGCTCGAATGACGACGGCGAGACCCAGACCACGGGTTCGATCGCGCGGCCGACCGACCGCCCGGTGCAGGTTGCCGATGCGTCGGGACCAGCCGAACTCGACCTCGCTTATGCGCGCGCCGCGGCCGAGAACGTGCTCGCGCGGGGCGGCAAGGACACGAGCGTGGATGCGAGCGTGCCTTGGCAAAATCCGCAGACCGGGGCCGGCGGCAATATCACCCCGCTCGAGACCGCCTATAGCGAAGGCGGCTTGCCGTGCCGCGATTTCCTCGTCAGCTATGTTCACGGCGCGTCGCAGGACTGGCTCCAAGGCGCCGCCTGCCGCGACGCCCATGGCGTTTGGCAGATCAAGCGACTAAAGCCACTCAAGCCGGGCTGAGCGGGCTATCATCCCTGAAACTTCGGCCGATTCGCGCGCCAGATAGCGCGTCGTTGCATTGCGTGTGGCCTGTTTTGCTCCCACATTAACGCGACGTGGAAGCGGCGCAGGCTGGGACCGGCCCGAGAAGCTAACGGAACGGAGTGGGTGGGGATGCGCGATCCCTATGAAGTCTTGGGTGTCGATCGTAAGGCGAGCGCGGGCGATATCAAAAGCGCCTACCGCAAGCTTGCTAAAAAGCTGCATCCCGACGCCAACAAGAACGACCCCAAGGCGGCGACCCGATTTTCGGAGCTGAACGCAGCGCATGAGCTGCTCGGCGACGAGGACAAGCGCAAGGCGTTCGATCGCGGCGAGATCGATGCCGAGGGCAAGCCGCGCTTCCAAGGCTTCGGCGCCGGACCGCGTCCGGGAGGGCCGGGCGGTCCGGGCTTCGGCCATGACACCGATTTCGAGAGCTTCAATTTCGGACCCGAGGGTTTCACCCGATCCGCCCGGCGCGGCCGCGGCGGCGGCCGCGGCGGTTTCGAGGACATCCTCAAGGAAGCCTTCGGCAATATGGGGCGTGGCGGGCGACCCGGCGCCGGATCGGCTTTCGAGCCGGAGGATTTCGGCATCGGCGCCGATGTCCATGCGGCTCTGACCGTGACGTTGCCGGAAGCGGCGCGAGGCGTCACCGAGCGGCTGCGGCTGCCGACCGGCAAGGATGTGGACGTCAAGATCCCCGCCGGCATCACCGACGGCCAGCAGATCAGGCTCAAGGGCCAAGGCATGGCCGGACAGGCCGGCGCAGGCGATGTCCTGATCACCGTCTCGGTCGCCCCACACGCGGTCTTTACGCTCGAAGGCGCGGACGTGCGCCTCGACCTGCCGGTGACGCTCTATGAAGCGGCGCTGGGCGCCAAGGTGCGGGTGCCGACATTGGACAAAGCGGTCGAGCTGACGATCCCGCCATGGACCAATAGCGGCCGCACCTTCCGCCTCAAGGGCAAGGGCTTCCCCGCCAAATCAGGTCGCGGCGATCTGCTCGCGACCGTGCGCATCGCGCTGCCCGAGGGTAGCGACGCCGAGCTCGAAGCGCTGATGAAAAAGTGGGAGCGCGACAAGCCCTACGATCCGCGCAAGGATATGTGAGCGAGCTGCTCACCCGCCCTGCGCCGGCGGGTGGCGGTCGATCTGATCGTAGGCGGTCTGCGCGATCTGGTGCAGCTTGTCCTGTTCCGCGGGGCCGCTCAGTACATAAGCGAGGTTGCGGTCGACCCAATAATAGGCCGCGTTCTGCTCGCCCGTGGTATAACGCAGCGCCGTCTCCTGGTCGCCGGTGCGTCCGCAATAGAGTGTGAAGCGCTCGCCCGACGGGCCCTCATACATGAAGAAGGCGGTCGCTCCGGTCGGTCCCGGCAACAGCCGGCCGCCGACCAGCTTCAGCCCGACCTTATCGAGTTCGGGCGCGCGCAGCGGCGAGCCGACACGCTTCGACAGCCATTCGACCAGATGCGGCCGCTGATCGCCCGGCACCTCCACCGGATGGCGAACTTCGACGGTATAGAGCCGATAGGCATCGAGTGCGTCGCTGGTGAAGCGCGAAAGATCCGACGGGGTGGCGGCCTCGACGCCGCGCGCGACCCAGCCCGCCACGCCGCCGATGAGGAAGGCTGCAATCGCGGCCGCCGCGGCGGCAACGAGCACTCCGGTGCGCCGCCGCGTCAGCCGGCCGATGTCGAGGCGTTGCGGCGGCCTCTCATCGGCGACGGCGCCGTAGCGCGCGCGAATGAGTTCGGCCTGGGTGCGCCAGGCGGCGACCTTGGCAGCTTCGTCAGGGTGGCTTGCAAGCCAGGTCTCGACGGCGTCGCGGCGGGCAGGAGACAGTTCGCCGTCGACATAGGCGTTGAGTTCGTCTTCGCTCACAATCCGGTCTCGATCGTTCATCGCTGGCTCATTTCGTTATTTCACGCGGCGCAGCGCCGGGCGCTCGCCGTCGAGATAGGCTTTGATTTGGCCGCGGGCGCGGGCGAGCCGCGACATGACCGTGCCGATCGGCACGCCCTGCACCTCGGCAACCTCACGGTAGGTGAGGCCCTCGAGGACAACGAGCAGCAGCGCCGATCGCTGATCTTCCGCGAGGCCGTCGAGCGCACGCGAAATATCGCGGCCGCCGGCCTCCGGGCCGCCGGTCACTACGTCGCTGTCCTTGATCGGCCTCAGGACCGGCCGCCGCGACAGGCTGCGCAGCCGGTTACGGTTAAGATTGGTCAGAATGGTGTAGAGCCATGCTCTGGTATCTCCGCCGTGGAACAGATGTTCGGCGCGTAGCGCCCGCACCAGCGTATCCTGCACGATATCGTCGGCCGTCTCGGCATCGCGGGTGAGCGCCCGCGCATAGCGCCGCAGCGCCGGGATGGCCGCTTCGATCCGCTCCCGGAAGTCGCTCAAACAAGGCACCTTTCGCGCAACTGGGCGGCAACCCCAGAATTAGCGCCAGAAATGAGCGCCAAGATTGGCGCAACATCAGGATTTGCGGCGATCGCCACGAACGACGCGGACATTTGGAACAACACCAGTGTCCGCCGGCTATTCCGCGCGCTTGATGGTCCCAGTGCTTGATGGTCCCATGCCCCTATGTCATAGGAGGCCGGGGCTGGAAACTGCCGTACGGGGTCAGGAGAATGCCGGAACTTTCGGGCCTCATGCGGGGTAAACGCGGCCTGGTCATGGGGGTCGCGAACCACCGTTCGCTCGGCTGGGGCATCGCCAAGGCCTGTCATGGCCACGGCGCGGAGCTGGCCTTCACCTATCAGGGCGAGGCGCTGAAGAAGCGCGTCGAGCCGCTCGCCAAGGAGGTCGGCGGCATCGTCGTCGGCGATTGCGACGTCACCGAACCCGCAACCATCGATGCGGTGTTCGCCGCCGTGCAATCGGCCTGGGGCGGCATCGATTTTCTCGTCCATGCGATCGCGTTTTCGGACAAGGATCAGCTCGACGGCCGCTATGTCGACACCACGGCGGATAATTTCACCAAGACCATGCTGATCAGCTGCTACTCGTTCACGGCGGTCGCGCAGCGTGCCGAGAAGCTGATGCCGAACGGCGGATCGATGCTCACTCTGACCTATTACGGGGCGGAGAAGTGGATGCCGCACTACAACGTCATGGGCGTCGCCAAATCCGCGCTCGAAACCTCGGTGCGCTATCTCGCGGCCGATCTCGGCGTGAAGAACATCCGCGTCAACGCCATCTCGTCCGGCCCGATCAAGACGCTCGCCGCCTCCGGGATCGGCGATTTTCGCTATATCCTCAAATGGAACGAGTACAACGCGCCGCTGCGGCGCAACGTGACGATCGAGGAGGTCGGCGAGGCCGGCGCCTATCTGCTCTCCGACATGTCGCGCGCCGTCACCGGCGAGGTGCATCACGTCGATGCCGGCTATCACATCGTCGGCATGAAGCACCCCGACGCGCCGGATATTGCCGTCGGCAAGGAGTAGCGCGGGAATCTCCGCTCATTCCCGCGAAAGCGGGAATCCAGTAACTTGCTCGCTTGCGTCCCCGCAACGGGGTCCCCATCGCGCATGAGCGCGATGGGGTGCCCTCCGCGGGGACGAGCGGAAGTCGAGACCATGCCGGTCCTCTATTACGTCCGTCACGGCGAAACGGACTTCAACGCCGAGGCGCGCCTGCAGGGCCGCCGCGACACGCTGCTCAATAGCCGCGGCAAGCGGCAGGCCGTCGAATGCGGCGGACTGCTGCGCGAACTGATCGCGCGGGACGGGCGCCGCGCCGAAGACTTCGACTATGTGGCGAGCCCATTGCGGCGGGCGCGCGAAACCATGGAAGTGCTGCGCGCGACGCTCGGCCTCGATCCGCCCGGCTACGCGCTGGACGATCGCTTGATGGAGATTTCCTATGGCGAATGGGAGGGCCTGACGCTGCCGGAAATCGACGCCAGCATGCCGGGACTCCTGTTCGAGCGCGAGCGCGACAAGTGGGATTTCGCGCCGCCCGGCGGCGAGAGCTATCGCCAACTCGCCGATCGCGTCGGCGCGTGGTACGCGGCGATGACGCGCGACACGGTGGTCGCCGCGCATGGCGGCGGGGTGCGCGTACTGATGGCGCTGTTCAATGTATTGCCGCCCGACGAAGCGACGCATGCGCAGATCCTGCAAGGCGTCGTCTATGTGTTCTCAGACGGCAGAATGTCGCGCTACGCGTGAAGGACTGTCTGTAGCGGCGCGCACCGCGAAGCGATCGTGGGCTGCGGCGTTTCCAGGGCGTGAAGTCATAAACGCGCCCGCGCGATGGCTTACCAGCTCCGCACCAGAAGCGGACGCAAAGTCAGTGTATTGGCGTCTGTCGCGATGGGCCAGATGTGGACGTGGCAACAGGTCGGTAGTTCGGTTTTAACAATTAGAATGCCGGTGGTACGCAATCA
>Ga0181527_1000481_pt1 | contig 45866 bp, 32 predicted proteins | sample PEATcosm2014_Bin_30_FD_119762 | JGI IMG/M metagenome (GOLD analysis project Ga0181527, IMG submission 119762) | Peatland microbial communities from MTU Mesocosm Facility, Houghton, MI, USA - PEATcosm2014_Bin06_60_metaG | ecosystem: Environmental > Terrestrial > Soil > Wetlands > Peat | place...
ACAAGAGTCTCTCGGTGCCGTGTTTCCGCGCGAGCCGGAGGAACTCACTGGGGGCCATCCATTCGCGGATGGCCGACGTGTCAAAGTATATCGGCAGTTCGAGCATGTGTTTTTCAACTTCATTCCACACTTTCCATCCGCCCATGTGCGCTGCGACGATCCTGAGGCGAGGAAACCCGGCATGGATTTTCCTGAACGCCGGGGGCAGCGCATGATCGCAGGTAAACGGCCCCGGATCTTTTCCGGCGTGAAAAACCACAATCAGGCCCGACGCCTCAAGCGCTTCGTACAGGGGAAAATAGCGCGGCTCGTCGATGAAAAAATCCTGGTATTCAGGATGGAATTTTACGCCCTTGACCCCGGATGAGACGAGAAACGCAATGTCGGTGGTAAAGGATTCAGCGCCCGGATGCAGCGTGCCGAAAGGAACGGTGTCGGAGGCCATAAGGTCCGTGCACGTTTTGTTGATTGTTGCGACCTGCGAAGGTTTCGTGGCAATGGGAAGAAGGACGGAACGGGTTATCCCGGCCTCTTTCATCGATTTCTTGAGCCCGGCAAGCGTGCCGTCCGTGTATGATTTTGATTCCGGCGAATGGGCCTTTAAGGCGTTGATCGCGCGTTCGGCAAGGCTGTCGGGGAATATGTGGGTGTGGAAATCGATGATTTTCATGCAATGTCAAAAATAGAAGATTGATTGGAATAAAGCAAAGAACCGCTGAGAGAGCGCGGGTTCCTCGATATGGTTCAACGGAGGTGCCCGGGCGCACCCGGCATGCTTTACCGAAGGATTTCTTTTCCCTTGATAATAACAACGAACAGACATTTCCCTGGACAATCCAAGCTATTATATTACCTGAATACCAAGGACTCATCCCATGCTCAACCTTTCTCCCCAGCAAATCTCGGCCTATCTCCAGAAAAGCTACACCTCCGTAGACGGCCTGTGGTTCATGAAGGTCGAAGACGAATTCGGTTTCGCCACGGCGCTTGACATAGACGAGGCTGTATGGCTGGTGATGCCAAAAATCCAGGCGAGGAGGATGAAGGAATATCTCGGCGGGGCCGGCGGTCTTGCTGCGTTGAGGGAATGCTTCGAAGCGAAGCTGTCGCTCGACGGCTTCGAATTCACAACCGTTTCCGGAGACACGTCCTTCGAAATCGCGGTCGCCCGGTGTCCTTGGTACGATAAGCTGGTAAAATCAAACAGGGCGCACCTGGCGCAAGAGATCAGCAGCAGAATCTGCAATGCGGAATACTCGGGTTGGGCGGACGAATTCGGATGTTCGTTTATCCCCATGGAAGAAGACAGAATTTGCACGGGATGCCCGACCTGCACACTGCATTTCGAACAATAACCGGGCCCATCTATGACCGAATCCGATGCTGTCAAGATCATACGCGCGTTTATCGAGCGAACTAAGTTCCCCAAGACATGCTCCTCGTGCGGCCGACGCTTCAACACTTTCGAAGAATACCTGCGGAACACGATTCCCCGCGGGGATCCCGTTTCCTACGATGCCGAATCCGGACGATGGACCCCGTGGTCGCCCATCGGCACAATTGCGCTTGCGAACTGTTCCTGCGGCACCACGCTCACCATAAGCTCGAAAGGCATGAGCCTGCTCACCATATGGCGCCTCATGTGGTGGGCAAGAAGAGAAACCCAGCGGCGTGGCATTCACACGAGAGAACTCCTTGCGCATATCAGGGAAGAGATACACAAACAGATCCTCGGAGAGGATTCCGATTCCAGGAGTGAGCGCACGAACGCACCGGATTTCGCGCCTCGTTTCCCGGCCGACCGCAATACCTAGGCCTCCTTTCCCGTGCCGTTCATCGCCACTCGTGCTTTGGATACCGTCTGCCGAGTGTCTTCTTGATTTCAGGGTAATGAACGCTCCAGAAACTCGCAAGATCGTCGGTGATCTGGACCGGCCGGTTGCTGGGCGCAAGGATTTCCATGAGTACGCGGACCCTGTTGCCCGCGACTCGTGGCGTGTTTCGCATGCCGTAAAGGTCCTGGATGCGCGTGCGCGCGCGGGGCTGGCGGCCAGGTTCGTAGGTTATGCGAAGCCGGCGTCCGGAGGGAAGCTCAATGCTCTGCGGCGCCATGGCGTCCACAAAGTCGCGTTGCGTCGCGCTGAGCAATTGCTGCAGGTACGGCAGCACCGGTTTGTCCTTCACGTTATCGTAGCGCCGCTCGCCCTCGCACAGCGCGTGTATGGCCAGGCTTCGATCCTCATCCGTAAAGCGCGGCAGAGAGGCATCCGGGAATTGTTGGGCAACCCAGGCCACGCGGTTGATCAGATCCGTAGCGGCCCCGTCCCACCCGGAAAGCTTCAGGCCTTTGGCGACGATCGTGTCGGCAAGCAGCGACGAAACTTCCGGTGAGTTTGCTCCGGTGCTGGTCTTCTCTTCGATAAGGACGCCCAGGCACCGCCTTCGCACGCTGCTGTCAACCGCCTGGGCAACGGAATTCCATTCCACTGCCGATTCTTCGCTCCAGGCATCCGCAAAATGTTCGCGCAGCCATTCCTCCTTGATCTCGGTGGCAAGTGTAAGCACGGTCCGCAGCGCATGCTTCGCGTCTTTGGCTTCGCGAATGTCCGCGGCAACCAAAAGACGGGCGCTTCTCGCAAGGCTGTCCCTGGCAAGTTCGCCCCTGCGCCCGTCACGCAGGTTGCAGATGAGAGTACCCTCGTCTCTGCGGGCGGCAAGATGGTCCGGATAGGCCAGCAGGAGACAGAGCGCGAGCGCAGCCGGAGCGTCCTGCACGTCGTGCGTGTGCAGACCTTTACGACGGCAATGCTGAAGAAACAGCGCCTGCGCGCGCAGCACCGCTCTCGCCGCTCCCCCGTTTACCGCAAACCTTGCGCACAAACCGGCATCGAACCCGCTTGCGGAAATCTTTTCAAGTAAACAGAACTGCCCGAAGAAATCCGACGCGATTTCGTGGCGATGCGCCGCTTCCGGATACTCGGGCTTGCCTGCCAGGAACGGGCGCTCCGAGAGAAGCGCGGCCGCAAACGTTGCAAGACGCACCGCTCCCCGCTTCCCCGCTTCGAGCAGCAACCGCGCAAGACGCGGGTGCGCGGGAAAATCAGCCATGTCTTTTCCGAGTTCGGTAACGTTTCCAGCCCCGTTCAGCGCGCCAAGCAGGGTCAGGAGGCGGCCCGCTGCGTCAAGAGGGGCCTCGCCGGGCGCCTCGAACCACCGGAACTCATTGACAGAATCGTAACCGAGCATGCGCAGGTACAACACCGTCTCGCCCAGATCGACCCTGAGCACCTCGGGCGTGGTGCGCCGCGCCCGTCCCGCGTGGTGCGCGGCGGTCCAGAGGCGCACGCACGTGCCAGCCGCCTCGCGGCCCGCGCGTCCCGCGCGCTGGTCGGCCGAATCCGCGCTCACGGGCTCGGTGAACAGGGTGTTGAACCCGCGGCCCGGATCAAACCGGGCAACGCGCGCCAGCCCGCAATCGATAACGTGACGCACGCCGGGAATGGTGAGTGAGGTTTCGGCAATGTTCGTGGCGACAATGATCTTCCTGTGTGTCAATTGTTCCATTACCCGGCGCTGCCGGTCTGCGGGAAGGTCTCCATAGAGCGGCAACACAACCACACTTTCGGAGCGTACTCTCTCTCCTATCGCTTCAGCCGTCCTTCGTATTTCGTACGCGCCGGGCATGAACACCAGAATATCACCCGGCGCGCCCTGCCCGATGAGTGCGCGCGCGGCATCCGCGGCCAGGTCCCACACGGGAGTCTTTGGCGAAGGAGGCGTTGTAAGATACCTGATGTCAATCGGAAACATGCGGCCCGCCGATTCGACAATCGCGGGATTCCCCAGATACGCTGCAACAGGCGCGACATCCACGGTTGCGGACATGACGATGATCCGCAGATCGGGCCTGTGTTTTTCCTGCAGGTCCTTCACCAGCGCGAGGCCGAGGTCGTTTGCAAGGCTGCGCTCGTGGAATTCGTCGAAAATCACGGCCGACACGGCGGAAAGCTTTCTGTCTGTCAACAGCAACCGCGGCAGAATTCCTTCGGTGATGAATCGCACCCGGGTATCTCGCGACACGAGTGTCTCGAACCTTGTTTGGAACCCGATTTCCGAGCCAAGTTCGGAAGCCCGCTCTTCAGCCACGCGCGCCGCAAGCATGCGCGCGGCAAGACGGCGGGGTTGGAGAATGAGGATTTGGCCTTCACACAAACCCGAATCAAGGAGCATTTGCGGTACTTGGGTTGATTTGCCGGAACCTGTGGGTGCGCGAACGATGAGGTTGGAGCCGGCTTTGAGGGATGCAAGGACCTTGCCGTGAAGGTCAAGAACTGGCAGGGAGGGCATCTGAAATGCTCCAGGGCTTGATTGAGGATGCGTTACAAAATAAGTTCGATGAGATGGCAGTGGAAATGGAACGTTGGTTTTTTGCCGTGTCAATTGATTCGTGATTTGTCCTGGACGAGCGGAAAAACCCTACGCAGCACGATCCTCCGCATGCGCTTTCCCTCTCGACACATCAAACCTCGAGTACGTCTTCCTGTCGAACCTCAGCGTATTGATGCGGAACACCATGTTGCTGATGAACGTGGTGAATGGATTGCGCAAATGCCACAGGCTACTGTTGGTGCGCTTGAGAATATGGGGGTAGGAATAGAAGCTTCTGTAGCAATTTTCCTTTTCGCGGAGCATGTCGCTCCATGTCAAATGCATATATTGCGCCACGGGGAAGGTGAGGGTGTAGTACTTCCAATCGTTGGGGAAATCATTCGCGGTGATGCGGTTTTCCGCTTGCAGTTTGTCCCACAGCATGGTGCCGGGCAGCGGCGTGAGGAACATGACATTGAGCGCATCGAGCCCGTAGCGCCTGGCCGCGGCCGCGATTTCACCGCCGATATTCTTTTTGTCAACGTCCAGCCCTATGATGAACGACCCGACCACGCTGATGCCACGCCGCTGGATACGCCGTACAGAGGCCTTGATGTCGCGTCCGTCCTGTATGTTGAATCTCTTGTGGATTTCGACAAGCCCATCCTTGGAGGTCGATTCGAAGCCAATGAAGACGCCGAAACACCCGGCCCGCGCGGCAAGCCTCAGCAATTCGTCGTCGTCGGCCATGTTGACAGTGACCTGTGCGATCCACCGTTTGTTGACATGCGCCGTGATCATCTCCCTGAACAGTTCTTTGGTCTGTTCCACCTGGTCCTTGCGCGTGCCGATAAGGTTGTCGTCCACAATCAGGATATGTTTTTCCTTTATCAATTTTAATTCCGTTATGACCTGCGCGATGGGCCGGCGACGGAAATGCCCGCCGTTGAATGCGGTGACGCTGCAGAAGCTGCACGCAAGCGGACACCCGCGGGAAATCTGGATGGACCCGAAAAAATACCCTTTGGGAAGCAGATCGTGGCGCGCCGCCGGGACATTGCCGAGAGAAAGGCGCTCTCCTTTGTATACACCCTGCAAAGTGCCGACTGCCGCGTCGGCGAGCACCTGCGGCCACACGCTCTCGGCTTCGCCGGTCACCACGGCATCCACGTTCTTCTGCGCCTCTTGGGCGCGCATCGATGCATGAATTCCGCCCATGACAACAGGCACGTTGCGCGAGCGGAATAGTGCTGCCACGGCGTACGCACGCTGCGCCTGTGAGGTGAATGCGGTGATACCCACAAGGTCCGGCCTTGGCAGAGAAGAATAATCCGGGATGCCGAGATTCTCGTCGATGACGGTAATGCTCCATTGCTTTGGAGTCATTCCGGCAAGAACAAGGAGCCCCAGCGGCCTCCAGGCGGTGAACCGGTTCCAGCGGCTCTCTCTTGACTTTGTGAGACTGACGAGGGGATTGTTCGGATTTATCAGGTAGAGAAGCATGAGGGTCTAACGATAAATATATATCCGGCTGGTTTACTGATGCAGACAAACCTTGCGTACTCCACTTCTTTTATATCAAGCAACATCTCCGAAAGAGCATTACCACACAAACGGAACAATAACCCGCCGCTGGGGAGGATACTCGGGAAACGTTTGCCGGTACCAGCGACGGTTTCCATATGCGCGAGGGACCAGGTTTGCAATCGTGAATAATGCGAACGCAAGTCCCGCCATTGACCAGGTGGCAACGGCCCAGCCGATCCATTCGAGGATTTCGCCAAGATAATTCGGGCTGGCCACGTAGCGAAACAGCCCTTTCTCCGGTATCGCATATTCACCGTTCCCCTGCCGTCGCAGCGCGCGCAGGGTCCTGTCGGAGCGCGCGTGAACGGCGAACCCGACCGCAAACAACGCCACGCCGGTCCATAACCGCGGGTCCGATGCCCAGGCGTTTACCGTATAGAACTTCCCCATGGCAATAAGGCTCCAGCCGTTAATGAGCCCGTTGATCGTGTTGAAGCACAGGCCGAAAAATACGAGCAGAAGCGGAAAAGGCTTGGCCGGTGAAGTCAAGAGCAACGGGTATACCCACACGCGGTAGACATAATGCGATTCCCACATCAGCAGGAAAAGAAGTCCGAACACGCCAGCCTTGTCTGCGTGCGTTACTACCAGAAATGCAATAATGAAAAACGCCGGGAATTCCATGATCATCCATGCCCAGCGGGACGGAATGGCCGGCCCCCAGCCGCTGCGCACGAAGCGGCCGTAGGGAGCGTTGATGAACAGTAAAAACGCGCACGCGACGGCGGCAAATGCAAGTTGGATGACAATCAGAATCTCAAGCAAGACAAGATTCCTTCGGTTGGACGATGAAAAGGCGGCAAAAGAAAAAAAGTAAGCCTGATACCAGAAATATATCGGATTGCTGAGCGGGTTCGGCCAATTATCAGCAAACAGAATCGGGCGTTCACCCGCCAGGATTTGTGAAACTCACGGCATGAGTGGCCGTAGTCAAATTAGGTAGAAAAAGCGACAAAAGCAAACGCAATGTCCGGCCGTCGGCTTGTTTATCCATTACGGCACAAAAAGTGTATATTATCGAGAAGAGGCAGCATCTTGAAATCCTCGTCTTTCATTTCTATTCTGTGCCTGACTCGCTTTCTGCCGGTCCTTAGCGCGATTTTAGTGTGTACGCTCGCCTTGGCAGCAGAAACAACGCGCGTGGCGTGTGTGGGAAACAGCTTAACCGACGGCACAGGGCTTGCCGGCCGCGACACGGCGTGTTATCCTGCGCGGCTGCAGCAACTGCTCGGTCCAACCTACCAGGTCCTTAATTTCGGCGTGGCAGGCGCCACCATGCTCAAGAACGGAAACGAGCCATACTGGACATTCGGGATTGCCGCCTTTAACTCCGCCATGACCTTTCTCCCGAACAGCGTTGTGATAGAGCTTGGAACCAACGACTCGAAGTCCACGGCGGCAAACGATAACTGGCCGCCCAACAAAGATGAATTTGCGGGCGATTACGAGGCCATGGTCGACACCTTTGCTAACCTCTCCTCCCATCCGGAAGTGTGGGCCTGTTACCCGCCGCCCGCCTACAGCACGGCAAGCGATATCGACAGCACGGTCATTCACTACGAGATACTGCCCAGGATAAAGACGGTCGTTCTTGCCAAAGGAATATCCCTCATCGACCTTTTTGCAACCATGAGCGGCAAAAGCAACCTGTTTCCGGACGGCATCCATCCGAACGCGGAAGGATATCTGCTTATCGCCCAGAAGGTGTACCGGATGTTCATGAAGGACACCATCAACATCACGCAGCGGAAGAACTGGCTGGAAGCGCCGCAGGACGGCTCACTGTACCAGTGGTATTATCAGGGAGGCCCGATTGCGGCCGCATCCGGCGGCGCTGGCGAGGTGTTCATTGCAAAAGACACCGGATCCTACAAAGTATCGGTGGGACAGAGCACGACTACCGACGACATTCTTGTGACGAAAACGGTCCATGTTTCCTTGTCGGATATCGGTTCTTGGGCCGCGCAACCGCACGTGCTGCCGGCGAGCCTGTTTTCCCATTCCGTCCAGGGTAGTGTCTTCTTCTATCATCCCGACGGCCGGATGGCCGCGTCTCTGTTTCTTCCCGAGGAAGTATCGCCTCATTTTCTTGCACGCATAGCTCCGCTTGTTCCCAGCGGATTGTACCTGGTAAAAGCCGACCGCCGAACGTTCAAACTCGTGATTCCTTGATTCCCGCAACCTTTTCCATTTCCGCGGCGGTCGAAGTTCTTCAAGCCATCCTCAATCTTCATGTATCTTTCACCGGTATGAATTTGAAGATGCCCGCGGCAATCTGCGGGCATCTTCCATCCGCAGGGAAAAAGAATCATACCTATGGTCGGTCGCTGGCTCCGAAGTAAGCTTTGAGGAATTCGCTCGCTATGGAATTCAAACTCGTTTCCGATTTCAAGCCAGCCGGGGACCAGCCCGAAGCAATACATCAGCTCGTGGACGGCCTGGCCCGCGGCGCAAAGCATCAAACGCTTCTCGGCGTCACTGGTTCGGGCAAGACGTTCACCATGGCGAACGTGATACAGCGGGTGCAGACGCCTACCCTCATCATTTCGCATAACAAGACGCTTGCCGGCCAGCTGTTCCAGGAGTTCAAGGGATATTTTCCGGAGAACGCCGTAGAATACTTCGTGAGCTTCTACGATTACTACCAGCCAGAGGCGTACATACCGTCCACCGATACCTACATAGAAAAGACGTCCGAGATCAACGACGAAATAGACCGCCTGCGGCTCAAGGCCACGAGTTCGCTTTTGTCGAGGAGAGACGTAATCATTGTGGCAAGCGTGTCGTGCATTTACAACATCGGATCGCCCGACTCCTATGCCGCCGCAAGCACGCGCATCGCGGCAGGCACAGACCTCGGCCGTGACGATTTCTTCCGCAGTCTCAACCGGATGCAGTACGACCGCAACGACATGCTGCTGGAGCGCGGCACGTTCCGCGTGCGCGGGGACATCATCGAACTGCAGCCTGCATATGACGAGACCGCGCTGCGCATTGAGCTGTTCGGCGACCGCATCGAGCGGATCCGGCGCATCCAGCCCCTCACGGGCAAGGTGATTTCGTCCATTGACGAAATCACCATTTTCCCGGCAAGGCACTTCACCACCTCGCGGGTGGGCGTTGAGGCGGCCGTTCAGCAGATCCACCGGGAATTGCAGGACCAGCTCGAGAAATTCCGCGAGGCAGGGAAGCTCCTGGAAGCCCAGCGGCTCGAACAGCGGACGCTCTATGATATCGAAATGCTCCGTGAAGTGGGCTTTGTGTCCGGCATCGAGAACTATTCGCGTATTCTTGACGGCCGCGATCCAGGCAGCAGGCCGTACACGCTCATCGATTTCTTCAAGCCGCCGTATCTCACGATCATCGACGAATCGCACGCCACGATTCCCCAGATCCAGGGCATGTTCAACGGCGACCGCGCCCGCAAGGAAACGCTCGTCGAGCACGGGTTCCGCATCCCCTGCGCGCTTGACAACAGGCCGCTGCGGTTCGCGGAGTTCGAGTCCATGAACGACAGCGTCATTTTTGTGTCGGCCACCCCCGCCGACTACGAGCTGCGCAAAAGCGGCGGCATCGTGGTGGAGCAGGTGATACGGCCCACAGGGCTCGTTGATCCCATTATCACGATCAAACCGGCAACGGACCAGATCGACGACCTGGTTGAACAGCTCCGGACAATCGTGGAGAAGCAGCAGCGCGCGCTCGTGACGACCCTCACCAAGAAAACCGCCGAAGACCTCACCGAGTACCTGGGAACGCTTGACTTCAGGGTACGCTACCTGCATTCGGAAATAGAAACGCTCGAGCGTTCCGACATCATCCGCGACCTCAGGCTGGGGGAATTCGACATCCTGGTGGGAATCAACCTTCTCCGGGAGGGCCTTGACCTTCCGGAAGTGGCGCTCGTGGCGATACTGGATGCGGACAAGGAAGGGTTCCTGCGGTCGGCGCGCTCACTCATCCAGATCGCGGGCCGCGCTGCGCGAAATGTTGAGGGGAAAATCGTGCTGTATGCCGACGTAATCACCGATTCGATAAAAAGGACCGTGGAAGAAAGCAGCCGCAGGCGTATGAAGCAGATCGAACATAATGAAAAGTACGGCATCACGCCCGTAACCATTCAGCGCAGGATCCAGGACAGGCTTTTCTCCCCTGTCGAAGAGGAAAACGAATCTGCCCTCACTGCCGTTGTCAGGGAAAGTTCCGCCAAGTATTCTCCGAAAAGTCCTGACAAATTTCTACTTGACGGCAAGAATCTGGAGCAGACCATTACGAAACTGGAAAACGACATGCGCGATGCTGCTAAGAACCTGGAATTCGAAAAAGCGGCGAAAATGCGGGACAGGATTGAGGAATTAAGGAAGACGTATGACCATTGACATTGAGGAGTGAAGAACCGCTATTTGCAAATAATCAAATCAACTATATTTGTTTTACAGCCCGGGTGGTGGAACAGGTAGACACAAAGGACTTAAAATCCTTCGGTGCTTCATCGCGCTGTACCGGTTCGATTCCGGTCCCGGGCATACCACCTTTCTCTTTCCCCACAAAAATGCTTTCCCACGAAATCACCTCAATTCCCGGGTTGGCAATCATTTCACCAATGCCAATTACCGTTTACACAAATGAAATTACAGAGCTGCTATTTCCCCGGCTGCAGAAAACGAACCAATTCTCCATCTTTCCAGACGGATTCCTTTTGCTTCTTTCCGTTCTCATTCCACAAGGTGAACAGCCCGTCCTCCTTTCCATCCTTGAAAGTGCCTTCCTCTCGCTTTTGCCCGTTCTCATACCACCCTGTCCATTGTCCCTCCCGCTTTCCTTCTACGAGGGGAGGCTGCACCTTGCTTTTGCCCATTCTATAACCTACCCACCCCTCCTCCGCTTTCCCCCCTGTCCAGATGCCTTCTTCCTTCTTCCGTCCATTCCGATACCAAAAAGTATACGGCCCTTCTGCTTTTCCATCCTTCCAAAAGGATTCCTCTTTCTTCTGTCCATTCTCATACCAGAAGGCATAGACGCCCTCAGGCTTCCCGTCTTTGTAGGTGCCATCCGTTTGCTTCTGTCCGTTATCATACCAGATTGTGTCAAGCCCACTTAATTTTCCGTCCTTGAAGACGGCCACGGTCTTCTTCTTACCATTCTCATACCAACTGGTCAAGGTTCCTTCTTGTTTCTCATCCTTATAGGTACCTTTCTCTTCCACCTGCCCATTCTCATACCAAAAAGTGTATGGTCCCTCCGCTTTCCCGTCCTTCCAAAAGGATTCCTCTTGTTTCCTTCCGTTCTCATACCAGCTTGTCAGTGAGCCCTCTGCTCTTCCGTCTTTCCAAAAGGATTCCTCTTTCTTCTGCCCGTTGTCGTACCAGCAGATCAACGGCCCATTTAGTTTTCCATTCTTATAGACGGATTCCTGTACCTCCTGCCCGTTCTCATTCCAAAAGGTCCATTTACCAACTCTGCCCGCGATGGGAATACCCGTATGACCAGTCATGGTGTCTATTGGTCGATGGCGGTGGTAGCTGCCGGTGGCTTTCTCCCGGCCATTTTCGTACCAGGAAGAATAGCGACCATCCCAAAGGAAAGTCCCATCCTTTTCTTTGATAACGGAATACTTCTCCCTTATTAGCCCGTCGCCATATTTGGTTTCACTTATTTCTCTTTGGGTGCAACCGATAACGAACAAGGCAATCATTAGCAATGGGATGCATGGAAATGATCTTCTCATAAACTCCATCCTGTTTTTCGGCCTTTGCATTATTTTATCATTCTTGGACAACAGGAACCGCGTTCCATCGGCATTCGGTTCGCCTACGCTCCCGATTCAAGTTGTTCTGCTGTTCTTTAGATGGGTCACATTTCCGCAACCGGAGACTCGGCTGGCAAGTTACGCTGCACGGAGTATTGCAATTGCCAGGAAGCCTATGAAACCGTATATTCACAGAGAAGGCCGAGGGAATCCTCACACAAAGCCGGAACCGGGACCGGCCGGGAAGAAGAGGGCGTTTGAAGAGAAACGCTTTAACCACGCGCGCCGAATCCTGGAAAACAAAAATAGCTGTTGGTGCATGCGGGAGCAATCAAACCGCATTGGCCCCCCTTTGATATTGACATGAGACAACAAAGAAAGATTGTTCAAGCGCCCGAAAGGGCCCTTCTTGCAGTTTGCATGGCGACTTATGTCGCCCTCCTGCTGTTGCCGCTTGTGTTCGGCGGCAATCGAGAAGACCCCTTTCTGAGTTACAGAATAATGTGGTTGAACCTCCTCGGCCATCATTACAGCCTTCCGCCGGAGACACCAAAACCGCTTTTCGCCGCGCTGTGCGGCCTGCTGTGGCACGGAGCGCTTTACCCTGTTATGTGCGCATTTGCCGCCGGCGTGCTATGGTTGCTCATGAAGCTAGCTGCGCATTTTGGCGCGCCGTATTGGGCCGGATTGGCGGCGTTTCTCCTTTTCATTTTTGCCAATACGACGGTGCTGCCGGAGTTCATTCTGCCGGCATATTACCCGATGCTGTATTTCTTCCTTCTGCTCGCCGCAGCCTATGCTTTTATGAAAAAACGAGCCTTTTACGTATCACTCTTTCTTCTTGGGGCCGGGCTCGTGCGACCCGAAGCATGGGCGGTGCCTCCGTTGCTCGTGCTGCTTTCGCGGTTCAAAAAAGAGCGAGGTTTTTCGTGGTGGTATGCACTTGGTCTTGCCGCACCGCTGTTGTGGGCCTGGTTCGACTTCCGCATTTCCGGATCACCCACCTATTCGTCCGACGTAACGCAGGATTATCTGGCTTCACTGGGAATGATGCCGGTCACCTTTGCACACTACTGGCCCGCCACTCTTGACAACGTGATAAGCAGCTTTTTCTGGCCGGTGCACCTGCTGGGACTGGCCGGCCTGTGCTACTTTACGATACGCAAGCGCACCGACGACCACCTCCTTATGGGTGCACTTGTCCTCTTGCCCTTCTTTGCCTTCTGGATCCTTTCTTTTGTTAAGCCCGTTATCGTCCATGTACGGTTTCTTTCGTTCCCGATGTTGTTGTGCTGCCTGTACGCCGCGCTTGTCATGGCCGAATTCATCAGCAGCAAACTGGTATTCGCCGCGGCCTGCGTCGCGTTGCTCAACATCGGGTTCCGGCGCGATACGATACGGACGACCTTTGACGGAGTGAGAAACGATAACGCCATTGAGGCAGACAGGAAGGAAACACTGGTTGTTCTCCGCAAACTGGTTACACATGCCGAAGTCGTCCTGTGCGGCCGTTCCGTGGCCTACTTCTCCTATTATTTGGGAGAAGAGGCATCAAACAGAATTCTGATGTTTCGCGAAGTGGCGGCAAACAGCGGCCCGGTGCAGTGCGTTTCCAAAGGCATAGCGGTTTATATCCAAAACGACCTGGGCGGCGCAGACATGGCTTTTGCGAGCCTCATGATGCCCCGGCCTCACAGCATACGGCCGTTCGGATTCCTGCCGGTTTACAAAACAGCAAGCAGCGCCGGCATTGTCTATGTCTTTCAGCGACTGCCAAACCTGCCGCTTCCCCAAGATTGCACCGGTCGATTGGGGCGATAACCCTGCGATGCCTGTCTCCGTGTTTTTTGATGCGTTCAAAAGGCTGAGCGGCAGTGCATCGTACCTGGTAAGAAACTGTGAAAGACGGATGTAACGGAGTAGAATCGGTCGACAGGCCGTTAAGGCCTCATTCCGAAAACGAGGTGGAGGTTTATGATCCTTTCCATGCTTTTGGCCTACGGGATATTCGTTCTGGCCTGCGCAGTTGCAGTGGCCATTGCCATGCTCATAAGGAACAGGAATGCCGCGAAAGCGGCGCGCAAAGACGCTGAACCAAAAACGCCCGCGCATCGTTGAGCGGCTCAGCGCCATGCCGTGCAACTGTCGAAAAGCGCGCCAGAAAGGAAAGATCAGTCGGAATACATTTCATGCTGCCCCGTTTATTTCACTACCATCACTTTCTCAAGCGCGGGGCCGTTACGCTCCTGGACAAAATAGAACCCTTCGTTTTGCACGGTTCGATTGTTCACAAGTCTTCCTGCGAAATCATACACCTTGACCCCTCTTCCGGATTGCACATACCGGCGGAACAGGTCAACGCTCAGCGGGTTCGCATGCAGCAACTGGGCCGGGAAGCCATTTCGAGGCGTCGTTTCCATTCTTCGAATTCCTGACCCGGTATATTCGTAGGCCCCTGCGTCCCAGGCACCGGTTGACGGACGCGCCCTTGGCGTCCTGGCCGGTGCAATCACCCTGTGATTCACGGAATCGTAACCTACTGCGAACGTTGCATCGTTGCACAGGTCGGGCAAGGAATCGCACAGGCTCGTCAGGTTGATACCCGCACTCACGGTGGGGCTGCCGGCGCTTGCGGGCGAGAAAGCGTACGTCTCACTGGCGGTGTAGCCGGCACTCGCCGCTTGCGCTGTGGTCTGCAACAGGTTACCGCCGTCATTAATGCATGTCGTCCCTGTGCCATCGCAGAAAGTACCGGCATTGATGCAATGATTGTTCGCATAGTGAGTGGTAGACCTGGGAGATGCCTCGCCGTTTCCCATTCCTGCTCCCCCGTTGCTCATCACCGTGTTGTTGTAGATATAATAGGTGCCTGTGTTTCCGCTCAATGGGTGGGCGCCTATGGCGAGAATTCCATTGTCAATGTCGTACAGTACATTGTTAAAAGCGTAGGTGGTGCAGTTGACACATCCGGCATTCCCGTTCAGCCAAAAGGCCATGCCCCCGGGACAGCCTGAATGCCGGACCACGTTGTCGTAAGCCAAAAGTCTCGACCCGCTCGCCGGGTGGAATATGAAAACCAGATTGCAATGATCTCCGGCGTACGAGAGAACATCGTGCTCCACGAGATTGTCATGCACGACATTGAAGTTGCCCAGAAAGCCGCTCACCACATAGCGGATGACGTTGTTGTAAACGTAGGTGCCGTTGAGAAAGCCGTTTCCGTCGTCGAGCGAGCCCTCCGAGCCGTCTATGACGTTGTCGTGGAAGGAAATTTCGTCGTGCGGATACCCGCCGTGCGCAACGATCGAATACGACTGGCTGTTGTCCGTGCTGCCGGCCGCATGCGACCAGCCGTGCACGTAGCAGTTCTTCACCTCATCATATGAATTCAGCGTCATGATGCTGCTCGCACCGCCGCCGCCGGTGTCCTTGTACAAGCCCGTGAATTCGATGTTGTCAATGATGATGTAACTGCCGCTCACCTGAAGCTGGTTGGTGCCGCTGGCGCAGGCCGCTCCTCCGCAATTGAAAATAGGCCGCTTCCAGGAACTTCCCGTATACCAGGTTTGATCCACGCCGATGTAGATGCGGGAACCGGAAGTTCCAGACCACTGCCAGCTGACCCCCAGGCTCGCGGCTCCCCAGGTGTCGCCTCCACGGAGAATGAGGCTATCGCCCGCTGCAGGTGTGCAGGACGCGCAACCGGCACCGCAGTCCGGCATTCCCGACAGATGCGCCCAGGGAGTGAGCCTGGACTGCGCCTGGATAGAACTGTGAGAATCGGAACCGCTCGCCGCGATGTAGTAGGTGGCTCCCCAAACAGGCGAGATCGTCACCAGAAAAGCAACCACCATGTTTTTCACAGAGCCTCATTTATCAATTATGAATGCGCTTGCCAAAACAGATCCGATTCCGCGTTCATTATTGATTGTATTCTTTGAGCACTTCCCTGTTGAGCACTTTCAATTCCACCCGGCGATTCATCTGCCTGCCCTCGGCCGTACCGTTGTCCGCTTTCGGCTGGCTGGGGCCATAGCCGGTTGCGGTCAGGCGGGTTGCCAGTTCGGGCGCAACGGTGATCAGATAATAGCGTACCGCTTCGGCGCGCGCCTGGCTAAGCCTCATGTTGGAGGAGAGGCCGCCGATGTTGTCGGTATGGCCTCCCACCTCCAGGACAAGCTTCGGATACTTGGTCAGCATTTTTGCTATTATGTTAAGATAGGGCTTGGAGTTGATGGAAATATCGGTCTTTCCAGACGAGAAATAGACCGCGTCAAGCAGCAGCAGGCCCGTCGACAGGAGTTGTTTTTCGGCATCGGAGAGCCTGGACCGTTGTTCTTCGATCTGGCGCCTCGAATCCGCAAGGGCGGCGGAATCGGCAAGAGATTTCTTCGCGAGTGAATCGGCGACATGGGTCAGCGAATCGGCGCGCTGCCGTTCGGCCTGCGCCTGCTTGAGATGTGAGAGAGAATCTTCATGGGCTTTCTGGGCCAGGCTGTCTGCTTTCGCCATGAGACGAGCCTTTTCTTCAGCTTCCCGCTTCTGCTGCCTGCTCAGGCTGTCGGCCTCGGCTTTAAGCAGATCCTTCTCAAGCGCTTCCTGCCGATCCTTCTCCTTTGCAGCCGCTCTCTGGCGCGCCATCAGGTCAAACGAAAAGGTTATTGCGCCAAAAACGCGATAGGGTTGCAAAGCCCTCAGCGCCGCCTCGGGCTGTTCGCGCTGTTGCGATAACGCAACATCGGCGCCTATGAGAATGTTAAAATAGTACGGCGTTCTGAAGCACAGAGTGGGCGTGACCCACAACGGATCGGTCAGAATGGCGATATGATCGGTGAACGTGCGGGAGTTGATTTCCACTCCCAAAGCGACGGGGGCAAATGCGTTTATCTGGATGCCGGCAGCCAGAAGCATCAGAAGTCCCTTGCCTTGCTGCAACGAACCGACAAACCCCTCGTTGAAATGCATTTTGAACGCGTGCGATTCGTTGCCCAGTAGAATGGTTTCCAGCAGCTTTGCCGCAAAATCGTATCCATTCCGTGTTTCAAAGTAATTGTATCCGTCTGCCAGGGTATCGTTGATCTGGTTACTGCTGGTGCCTGCGAAAATCAGCACCTGGGCGCCCAGCCGGACCGGCATGGTATCCGCAAAGGGTAGCGTCCCCTGGACACCGGCCTGAATCGTACCAAGGCCGACTGAATGCGTGGTATCGTAATTTTGCATGGCATACATGTACGCAGATGCAAAAACATCGATGTATGGATTAACGCCAAAGGAGAACGCGGCGTTGCCTGTGTAAACGTTCGCGCCGTTGTTCGGGGTCAGGGGAAAATCCGCTTGAGACTCGACATACCAGGATCCAAAAAGCGAAAAGGTCAGCCTTCCGAATCCCATTGTCTCTGCCGAACTGGTCTGGCTCAGTCCCCGCGTACCGTTGAGGGTCATGACCGGCAGCGGGTCATCGAACCCACCGGCCACGGTTTGTACGAGCATCATGACACCGATACCCGCAAATGCAAGCCTCCATAGTCCGAAAAGCCTTTGAGCAGCCTTCATGAATTCCTCCCTGCTTTCACAAGAGATTTTATCGGCCTGGGAAAAATGCCTGTCGAAAAGAAGCATCAACCGGATTGCGTTGAGAATAAACCGTACCTGAGATCCTCGTGTTTCCGCCGATTCTCCTCGGGATTGAGCATAAAGGTACACGCGAATAACTTGCAAAACTCTACAAATGAAAATATAGGTATTCTTGCGTATAGAAAGCAAATGCAGACGCCGCAGAGACTATATCAAATAAAGTTCAATTTTGGATTGCTGAGCCGGTGCGGCAATAACTAATTCAACCTTATTCGATTTTGGATTGCAAAGCGTGTGCAGCGTGGTTGTGCCCGTGGCAAGCCCGTACCGCCTGCTGCGCGCACACTAGAGGCACCCGGTTACAAAATTCTCGACCGAACTAACTTGTAAACTCTTCAACCATATAATTCGATCTATCTTGACAATTGTGGACATTGCCTTCTGCCAAGCACCAGGCCGGACTAGCGCGGTGCGCTAGAGCGCAGGGCCGCCTGACGACCCTTTGAAGTACCCGAAGGGGTACCCCGCCGAAGGCATGGGGGCGATCCGGCAACAAGGCCATCCGGCCGAGCCCGGAGGGAGGGCCGTCGCCGTACTCGGCGTGGCGCCCAAGTCTTGACCCTTTTACTCCAATGGGACGGCAGTTGTGATGTGAGGAGGTAGCATCGATTATCGTTCGTACCTGTATTTCGGTGAGACCCTGCTCTGTACATTTGCGTCTGAAAACACTGTGTCAATTTCTTGTTTTTCCATGTTTGAACAGCTATTTTCGCTACGAGGAAGCGCTGAAATCCATCCACCCAACTACGACAAGCCTGGCGCAAGCTCCGCAAAATATCCGTGTGAACAGGAGGGAATATGCTCTTCATGTCAAGAAGTGAGACTGGAAGACTCTTGGTTCGACTGGCTGTCCTGGGATTTCTCTTAAGCGGGTCGGCGAAAGGAGAAAGCATTTACATTGCCCAGACCAGTCAGGGTGGTGATGACGGCACCAGTCCGGCCAATGCTCACGCGGCCGCCTGGTTCAATACGGCGGGAAACTGGGGCAGCACAACGGGCAAAATAGGCCCGGGAGATACCGTGCATTTGTGCGGGGTTTTCTCGTTCCCGGCGACCAGGAACGGACTGCTTGTAAACGGCAGCGGGGCGAGCGGCAGTCCCATCTTCATCAAATTTGAGCCGGGCGCCATCCTTCAATCGCCGGTTTTCATCAACGGCAATTCTCAAGGCGACGGTGCCATTGCCACCAATGCAAACTCCTGGATCGTCATCGACGGCGGGACCACGGCCCAAGGCCTTCCCAACGGCATTATCCAGGACACGGACAACGGAACGGGCCTCAGACACCAGCAGTGGAGCATCGGGGTCGGGGCGGGTAATTGCAGCAACTGCGAAATCAAAAATCTTATCATACGCAACATATATCTTCGCACCTCCTATAACGACACCACCGATATGGACGGAGACGTTGGAATGGCGATCAGCGGAAGCAACTGGCGCGTGGACCATTGCGTCTTCCACGATATCCGCTGGGCTCTGAGCCACGGGTATAATGCCGGGGACACCAATAACACGGTGGACCACAACGAGTTTTACAACAACGATCATGACTTTACGCTTGCGAGCAACACCACAGGAACAGCATCGAGGGATTATGTGCATGACAATTATTTCCATGATTACGCCAACTGGGACTCTCCCAACAACATGTTCCATCATGACGGCATCCACTCCTGGAATTCCGCCGAGCTCTCCGGCGCCTCAACCTGGGGGTCGTTTACAGGACTTTACATTTACAACAACCGGTTTGACGGTGACTGCGGCGGAAATTTCAACGAACATGTCTTTCTGGAGGGCGGGTACAACAATACGGGCCGGACGCCCTGGACACAAAATTTTTCCAGTCCGAATGCCTTCATCTACGGGAATCTCTTCCGGTGTACCGACAATCCGCCAAGGACCCATACGCTCTTTACGATCACGGGCCCAGGCGTGGTGTTCAACAACACATTGATCGGCAATGACCCTGCCGCCGGAGCGGGGCTCTTTAATTTAGGAGGAGCCGGATTGGGAGGCGTTTCCGGATTGCCGGCTGCCCAGTCAAAGGGGCTTGACGTGCGAAACAATCTCCTGAGCGGCGAAAACACGTTGATCGGCGGATCGGCATCCGACACCTGGACGCATCTGCCCGACCATGACTTCTACGGGTATTATACCGGATCCTACAACGCGTTCTGGGGATTCGGCGTGGACGTCAGCAATTTCGCCACCTGGCAATCGGCCTGCAACTGCGACGCCAATTCGAGTGCCGATCCCGGCGCCCTCAGTGTGGTGGATGCCAACGCAATGCCGGTCGCAGGGTCATGGCTGGTTGGTCACGGACAAAATATGTTTGACGCAGGCTATACTTTTCCCGGAATGGGAGTTGACATGAATGGAAGGGCCAGGCCGGCCTCCGGCGCATGGGACGTGGGCGCATACCAATATTCGGCAAACCAGGTCCGTTCTTCCAAAGGAAATGCGGCTACCCCGCCGCGCCTTGCCTTTCCCAACCCGATCACGGTGGCGCTGTTGTTCAAGTACATGCAGGCAAAGAAGGAATTAAGAGTATATGACGTGGCTGGACATAGAGTCACCAAGGAGTTGCTCGCGGATGAGGGGATTTATCTGATTCAGGAACATGCAGGTGCAGCTTTGCAAAGAGTAACGGTGATCAAGTAGACGCGGCCGTGTCCGAAATCCCGGTAACATCCGCACCCCCTTCGCGGTCTAAATTATTTGCCACTATGCATAGGATTCATTGGAGGTCCGTTGTGAAGAAAGGCATGCTCGTATTCCCAGCATTTGCGATCCTGCTATTGATTACAACCTGCGAACCACCGGTCGTCGTTCAAAGCACGTGGACGGATTCCGAACCTGCCATGGACACAAACCCCGGCCAATGGAAAGACGCAATGAAGTATCCTGCGGACCCTCAATTCGGCATCGGCGTGAAGAATGACGGCAGAAACCTTTATTTGTGCATGACCTCGTGGAAACGCTCCGAGAACAGCCAATTGCTGCGGTACGGTTTTACCACGTGGTTCACCAGCAAATCGAAAAAGGGCAAACGGTTCGGTATCCGGTATCCTATGGGAATGATGGGCAGCGGCGCGGGATCGGGAGCGATTCGCGGCAGGCGGCCCGATACGCAGGACAAGAAAGCCATGTTCGATCTCGCTTTTCAGGAAATGGAGCTCCTGGGCCCGGAAAAAGACGACAGCGTTCCCGTCAAGACCGCTATTGCCGAATCGCTCGGCATTGGGGTCCGCATTCTTCCCTCTGAGGAAAACCTGGTTTACAAACTAAAGGTGCCGCTGCGGGAGGATTCGTCGGCAAAATACGCCATCAATATCGGCACCGATTCGCTGCTGTCCGTTACGTTCGAGATGACCGTGCCGGACGCCGGAGAAAATCACGCCGGCGGCCAGGAAAGCTCCTCCGAAATGCCCGGTGCGCAAGGCGGCGGGATGGGCGGCGGAGGCAGAGGAATGCACGGAGGCGGCATGGGCGGAGGCGGAATGCACGGGAGCGGAGGCAGCACTCACGGTAGCCACGCTGGGACAGCCGAGGAAGAGACGCAGGGGCCGTTCAAGGCGGCGTTTTCGATTTTGCTTGCGAAAAAGGCCGATCACTGAGCCTTCGTCTTCACACATGCAACAAACGCGCTCAAGGATAATCGAAGCTCGTGGTTCGTTTTCGACTCTATTCTTCAGAAAACAAAATCAACTATCGCGTGAGCCGGCACCGTCGGCTTGATAATCTGTGAATCTTGGTTGATCTTGAACGATACGGGATTGGCCGTCCTGTTCAACGCAACAACCACAATCCTGCCGTCACTATTCACAAACGTAGTAGCTTCAAGATTCGGTACCGCATTGACGCAGCTTATTCTCACCGCGCCCGGCCGGATATATTTGCTGAACTGCGCGATATAGTAGTACATCGGATTATAATGCACCGAATCGTTTGTAAAATCGGTAATGACCGCGGCCGCGCAGCCGGTATTTGGATCATGCCGCGGCAAGCCGTTTTGATCCAGCACCAGGTTCCAGTCAACCCATCCTTCGGCCCAGTTATTCAAGTCGCCTATGATGTCGTGCCCATAGGACTCTGCCAGCGTCCAGTCACCGTATCCCGGCGCAGGTTGACCTGCTTCCTCGGTGGCAAGCAAATGTTTGGACGGAAAACTGTTGTGCGTTGCCGCCACGTTGTCAAATTGGTCTCCCGTATACCAATGAAACCCGGTGCCCCAGGCGTACTTCGCGGCCGCGGTGTCGCGGAAGATGGTGTCGGCCCAGATGACCATATGGTCTTTATTGTGGTCCCAAATCATGACTTTCACGTCAAGATTGTTCTGCGCCAGTTTTGGACCCAGATTGTTCTTCAGAAAGTCCCGCTCTTGTTGCGGGTTGTAAATGCACGATTCCCAGGTCTGAACCGCTTCGGGCTCGTTCTGCATGGTGAGACCCCATATCGGTATGCCGCTGTCGTCCATCGCCTGGACGAACTTCACGATGTAGCTGGCCCAGACGTCGTAACACGCGGGTTTGAGCTGTCCCCCGTTTTCCATGTTGTTGTTTGTCTTCATCCAGGGCAGCGGCGACCAGGGCGAACCGAAAATCTTTATGGAGGCTCCGGGCACATTCAAGGCATTCCGGATTTGGGGAATCTTCCACTGAGATTCGTGCCGGATGGAAAAGTATTTCAAGGTGGAATCGTTGGCAGTGTCATCATAGGTATACTGGCCGAGGGAAAAATCGCAACTGTGAATCGGGGTGCGGCACACCGCGTACCCCGCGCCGGTATACGGATTGAAATAAGCGTTGAGAATTTGATTGGCTTTTTCGGGCCCAATATTGTTCAGATTGTAAACCGCCGCTTCGGTAAACGCGCCGCCGAACCCGAGAATGCTCTGATATTTCACGGTGGAATCAACGGTTACGGTGGGTAAGGCCGAGCCGTCGTCGTCGCCGAAATTCAAAACGCTCTTGATTGCAAGATTGTCGCCCGCTTGCGATGTTTGTATCACCTGCGCCACTCCCGTTGGAACGGTTTTCTGCAAGGTAAAGTTCTTTGTGCCGGAGTAAACATCGGTAGCCTGCGAAAGTGTGGTATACCCGACTGCGCCCACCAGGAATGAATCCAGCGCGGCGCCCACCTTGGCAAGATCGCGCTGCACCCCGCTGCCGGTCCTACTCACCGTTGCTTGGGAACGCCCGGCGCCTGATATCAGGGCCGTTGCCAGAACGGTAGAATTGTCTCCAATCCGAAGTCTCAGGAAATAAAGCTGTGATGGAACATCTTTGGTAATTGGATTGATCCGATAGTCGCCGCGCGACATGTTCTTCTCAAAGACCGTGCAGACATGCCTGCCGAGCACGGTGTACAGATCGAGTCTGACTCTTGAGGCGTTCTCCGCGATGCTGAAGCAAAGCGCGTCTCCCCTGAGGAAGGGCGCCTGCCGAACCGGCGCCTCGTTTTGCACGAGGCGAACACTGGTGGGGCCGGTTGAAATGGAATACGCCCCGGTCGCATCCGTCACTGCCGACTTTTTCGCCGCTATCAAGCTGACAACAGCGCCCGCAATGCCCTTCCCGCCCACATCACTGACGATACCGGAAATACTGATCTGCTGCGCATGCAGAAGAAACAGCGCTCCTGCAAGGAAGATGAAACTTCCGGACAGACGAACTCTCTGTGACATAGTGACCCTTTCTTTTAGAAAACAGATGGCGCCAGCGCCTTTGCATTCACGCTTGTTAACGCACAAACGGGATCAACTTTACACATTGATAGCTTCCATCCACCGTGCATCGGACAAAGTAAATACCGTTCCCGTTTACGTTACCGGTGTTCGCCGTTCCCCCGACCTGCAGGGGGTGCCAACCTTGTGTCTGTCTTGAACCGGAGATCCGCCTCACCAGCCTTCCGCCTGCGTTGAGAATTTCGAATGCAACAACTGAAGGTTTGCCGAGATAATATCGCAGCGTTCCGTCCTCGAAGGCGGTCTTGAATAATGACGGTGATGCTCCCCCCCGCGAAAGAACAAGAGGACTTTTCACTGCCGTTGCACCCAAATCAACAACAGGGAACGTGGCAGTGCCGGTACCAAGTCCGGGGGAAGCGGCGGTGACCGTCACCGTACCGGAGACAAATGTGGAGCGTACCGCCACCTTGCACATGCCGCCTTCCGCCGCGAGCTCCGGATCAAGGGGCGAATGATAGCCCAGCGGCTTGCCCGTTGTCACATACGCGTCCGATCCGCCGCGGTAATTGCCTGGTCCGGAGACGCTCCAGGTGACGTTGTTGCTTGCCGTGGGACAGAGGTTTCCCTGCGAGTCAACCACTCTCGCTGCAATGAACGCCGCGTCCGAACCGTTGGCCTTTATCTGGAAGACTTCCCCGTCTTGCTTCACAATAGCGGAATCAACCGTGAGAACGATATGGTCCGGATTTCCCGCCGTTATTTTCTGGTCCGAGCACACTGTGTTGCCGCTGGAGTCAAGGCCCTCTGCTTTAAGCGTTCCGGCCGCCCAGGCCACATCCCAGTAGCACTGGAAGGGAAGCTGCGTCGTGGTCTGGGTGAGGTCGTTGTTGTCGCCGCTGCCCGTGGCCGGGTTCGGCGCCTTGGTGCCGATCGCCGTTCCGTTGAGCGAAAGCCGCACACTCGGACAGTTGCTGAAAGCGTTGACTCTCACGGTTCCCGAGCGGTTCCAATGATGCGCGAGGGACACAACCGGCCTGATCGAAAACGGCGTCCACGCCGCCTGATAGATCTTGTACAGCATTTTTGGAAACCGGTTGAAGTCCATCATGGAGGTCCCGGTCGACCTCACGCCTGCTGCGGGCTGGCCTTCCAGATAGTCCGCTTGCTCGCCCGGAGTATCGGCCAGGTACCACTGGCACACGCCGAAGCAATTGGCCGCCACGCTCGCCCGCCAATTCTGGAAGTACTGCGCGGCAAAGGCGATCTCGTAATCGTACGCGAACCTCGCCGAGCTCCTGTTCCACGCCTCCGCGCACCAGGCGGGGTTGTTGGGGTACTGATTCTTCACTCCTATTTCGCAACCGGAAAGGGTGCACGAAAGGATGTCGCCGTTGGCGGGATTGGGAGTCCTGTCGGACTGGGCACGCGTGTTGATGGAATCCCATTGGACCGATATGGCCTTGAGCGCCTGCGCCACCGGCGTTGCCGTGACGCCGTTGTCCGCCTCCCACGCCAGAATGGACGGATTGTTCCTGTCGCGAATGATCATGTCGCGGTGAAGCTCCGACTTGAGAATGTATTTTGCGTCGGTCAGGACCGTATTCGCAAAACCGTTTTCGCCATCGCCGCTGGGCTGCACCAGCATGATTCCATAGTTGTCGCACGCACTCACGAACCCCTTGCTGCTCGACGAATGGCCGGGCCGCCACAGATTGCCGCCGCAGTGGGCCATGGTCTTTGCATCCCGGAACTCCTGCTCGTTGGGCACCGCCGATCCAAGCGCCGGATAATCGTACCGCGATGCGCCGCCGAACAGCAGGTGCTTGTGGCCATTGATGTACGGGAAATTCTTGTCCCACGTGATTACCCGGATGCCGAGCGGACTCTCGAACACGTCCAGCGTCGTGCCGCCGACCTTCACTATGTGGTACACTTTGTAGAGATACGGCGCACCGAACGTACTGTTATTGGGATACCACAGCGTTGGATTGGCAATGTCGCCGACCTGGTCGAACATGAAACTCTGCCCCGCAGCAATGGACTGCGTGGCGTCGAGGTTCAGCACCACGTTGTTGCCGTTGCGCACGTCAACCACTTTTGTGGTGAGCGTCACGTTCTGCGCCGAAGCGCTTTCGTTGAGCACGTTCGTCTGGATCTCGACGGTTGCCGACGAGCCGTCGCTTGCCACGGACTTTGTCGCCACATAGGTTCCCCACTGGTTGAGTACCGAGTACACGTTCTGGGGAACATGCACCTTGTCGGTGATGTGCATCCACACAGGGCGGAACAAACCTCCGTCCTCTTGTCCGAACCTGAACACCTCGGAAAAACCCGGATCGGTGTAGAAGCCGCCGCTTTTGCTCACGCGCACCGCGAAAACGTTGTCGGCCCCGCCGAATTGCACGTTCGGGGTGACATCGACGATGAATCCGATGAACCCGATTACATGGGTAGCGTTTGGATTCACCGCGCTGTTGCCGGGTATGAAGGTCCCGTTGATATATGCCTGAGCGCCGACATGCGCCCCCTCCACCTCGATGAATATCTTCCGGCCGGAGTATTGATTGTCCAGTGTAAAGTGCTTTCTATACCAGCAGATGCCGCCGAGCATTGAGCCGTCTCCACCGCCGCTCCCCTGGTTGATGAAGGTGTCGGTGTCATTCCAGCAGTGGGGAATCCCTACGTCCTTCCAGGCGGCGTCGACAAGCGTGGGACCCTGCCCATTGACCGCGTCGCCTTTTATGAATTTCCAAGGCGTCTCGCCAAGGTTGATTGTGACGCGGTTGCTGGGCTCGGGCGAATAGGTTTCGGCGAGACAAACAATGACAAGTGTGAGGATAAAATTGAAGAGCGGCGCAATCCTTTTCATGCTCATTTTATACCTCCGGATGATGGTTAAATTTATTACAAGATTAAAAAAAGCTGGGCGTTCCCCGCGCCCACGGGCTCGGGTCGGTCATCCTTCCGGTCTCGGGCACGCCCTCGGGCCGCCCCGGCCCTATACCACGAGTACGCAGCCGGGTCCGGGCGGCACCGCGCTCCAGCGCGGCCTCCAGTCCTGCCTAACGCTTGGCAGAGGGGAATATCCACACCTTTCCAAATCGCAAATGCACTCATCAAACAGCTTTTTCTACTTTGAATTCCACGTCGCCGATTGGGTCACCGTTTGCACGGGCGAATCGTCCTGATACGAAACGACCACCGAATCACCGTCCTGGATCGCGATGAATCCGGGCCGCGAGGATCCGGCTGTGAACCCGACCGTGCCCACAAAACTCCTGATGGCCTGGCCGGTCACGTGCAGCGTGTCCATGATTCCCGACGGGTCTTTTCTGCTCTTGACGTTTACGATTGCGGTGCTGTCCGCGATGTCGTCGTCGCTCAGGTTGATGGTCATGAGGCTGCCCGTTCCGTGATACGCCGCTGAGTCCAGAAACATGACACCAAGCACCGGCAGCCATATGCAGGCAGGGGCCGCGATGTCCTGAGCAGGGGTCTCGTCATGATAGACAATCAAAATGGTGTCGGAGGTTGCGCCCATTACCGCGAGGACGCTGTCCGGAACGGAGCCCTTGAGGGAAAACCAGATGTGGCCGAAGAAATCGCCGGCAGACCCGCTTGCAGCATGCAAGGTGACCGGAAACCCGGTCTTGTCTTTTCCGCTTGAAACATGTACCGCAAGCGTGGAATCCGTGACGTCGGAATCCCAGACGTGAATCGACAGCGGACGAACCACGCCCAGGACCGGCGAACCGCCCGGCTGGACAATACCGCTCACGCCGGTCCAGGTAGTGGTTACGGAATCGACCGCCTTCGGCGACGCATCCTGGTACAAGGCAGTGACGGCATCGCCATCCCTTACCTCTATGCGATGCCTCGCCGAATCGGAGTTATCGATAGAGAACCAGACGCTGTCCGAATACGACCCGGCTGCGCCGGCGATTTTCTTCAGCAAAACCGTGATACCCGTGGTGTCGGTGGTGCTTCTTATCTTCACCGGGACTGTCGCGGCCGCAAGATCGGAGTCAACGACCGTGATGACCAGCGGCACCAGGCAGCTTTGGTACGACCCGTTTTCATACGAAATTGTGCCGGGGTGTCCCCTGCCTGCAACAAGCGCAACGTCATTTTCGCCCGTGTAGGACGCAATGGCCAGGCGGGCGGTCGTGTATCCCCCGGCAGAAACGACAAGCGTGTCGCTGATGGCCGCGATCCTGGCAAGCCCGGCGCTGCGCGCGATCCCTCCGCCCGCTTTTCCAAGCGAACCTGCACCGCCGGCCGCATTGTTCACATACGGGATTTTGATCATAGCGGTCCGGACGCCGGCCTGGATCTTGACAAAATACAGCTGGCCGGCGAGTTCCGGAAGGAATGGATTCAGCCCGTAATTCCCCCGGCCGAGGCTCATGTCAACAATGGGCGCCACACGCCGGCCCGACACGTTGTAGAGATCGATGCGGACCTGCTCGCCGTTATCGGCAACGCCGAAAAAAATACGGTTGTGGCTGAAATACGGAGTTTGTATGATCTGATTCCCGGTGCTTCCACTGAAGCGGACGGATGAACCGCTCAGCACGTACGAGCCATTCACGTCTGTCAAAGTTGAAAACGGTTGGTTCACAAGGCCGACGGATGCGTCGCTGATGGGCTTTTGCGTTGAAGAATCCTTGACCGTGCCGGTAAGGTTGATGTCGGCGGCTTGAGCCGAAAATGGGAAAAAACCAAAAAAAGCGATAAGGCTTAATGGCTTGAGAACGCGTCTCATAGAAAACTCATGCGGACAAAATTATGCGGAACTTGGTTCAAGGTCGCTAACGGATAATATACACGGGTAGGAAAGGAATGTAAGAAATAAGAATAGTAAGAGAATTGGGCTTTTTCTTATTCTATTCACACAACTTATACATAATTGAATAATTTTAGGTGAGACCTTGGATTTTCTTCGGTCAAAGGCGGAGTGCATGGGACTGTGCGAAAGCCACCATCCAGGATCGCTTGTTTGCGAGGCGGCATTACCGGGCCTTCAAAAATGGCCGTACTGCTGTCATACTTCCGATCCGGGCCTGCAACATATAAAGACCGAACGGCCATGAGGACGCGTTCCAGGTAAACATGTACGTCCCCTGCTGCTTAGATACGCCCGAAGTCAAGACCGCCACTCGCCTGCCGGCAGCATCAAATATTTCAACCGCGGCGCCGCTCCCTTTACCATGAAGAGCAATTTCCACGGCCTCGGTTGCGCGGTTATATGTCGTTCTTACCATGATGTCGTCCGAAACGCCGGCACTCCTTTGGCCCGACACGGAAGTCGTGGATTCAAGCACAAGGACAAAGTCCTTATCCCCGGCACTGTTGGCCGCAGGCGGCGTAAGATTCCGCGTGCCTGTGTTGGAAAAGGGCGAGCCCGCAATTGTCGTGTAGGTCCCATTGGCGGGATCGTACCATTGCGCATGTGCTGGCGAACTCAGTTTTGTCATGTCCACGGTTATTGTCTGGCCGGATGGAAGATATGCCATCACCAGGCCGCCGTCGGGCGTGCACGCCGCTGTCGCGCAATAGTTGTCCGCGACATGCCCCGTGCTCGAAAAGGTGCCGTACCCCGCAGTCACAACGGAATGAGCCGTGTCCGGCACCAGGTTAAACCATGGACGCGATTCGAACAACGCCTTGACAAAAGCTATTTGGACCGCGCCCGGGGTGACGAGATTGTCCTTCCAGCCGGATTTGAAGGGCCAGATATACCCGTTACCGTAAAACTGTCCCGTTGCACCGCTGAGGTTTGTCCAGTATTCCTGGCGCCTCAGGATGACGGCCGTGGTTACCGGGCCCTGGAGGCTTTCGAACTCGTAATTTGCCTCAATGAGAAAGACAGGCTGAAAGTTTGTACGGTTGCAATCCTTGAGCACCTGCGCGTAGGTTGGATAATACGTGTACGAAGCGTTCAGCGAGACTATCGGCGCCCAGTTCGGGTCGTCAAGCGAACCGCTCACGAGATAATTGAGCTCGATGGTGTGAATATGGCGCGTGTCATTGTCCTTGATGCCGAGCGCGACCGCGGTCACCACCGAATCGTTCGCTGCGCTGCTCCAGTTCTGATAGTCGTTGCCGCTCAGCCAGACGATGTTGTCGAAGCCCTTGTACCGGTTGCCGAGATACCTTCCGTAATTGCGGCACTTGGTTACGCCGTTGGCGAGCATCACGCTCAGAAAGCTCCCTGTCTCGGCCGGATCGAGGAAGACCTGGAGACCGTGGTTTGCCGCAAGTGCAAGGACCCGGTCGCAGTGGGAAAAGTAAACCTCGTTGGGCGTGGAGAGATCGCCGGCCGTGGTCCAGGGCAGGATGCCGTCAAAGGTACTTGCGTCGGTTCGTCCGCCGGTGTAATCCGCGCAGAGCAGGTTGATCCATAGTGAATTGAAACCGTGCGAAGCACGGTCCGCGAAATACGCGTCCGCGTCCGCCTCCGAGATGTTCACCATGAGGGACTGCGGCGCGTCGCCGGCGATAAGAAAGGGAACATTGTTCTGGTCAACAAGATATCGATTGTTTGCGCTCACTTTGACCGGATAGGCCTGGCCCTGCGCGGTTTCCATGAGGACAATCAGGGAAAGGCCGACAAGTACGGCAATTCCCCGCATTCCGACTTTGGTGATCCTGCCTGTTTCCGGCACGGCTCCCCCTTCAACAGATCCTGTTTTTCGTTCTTTGTCAATTCAGTCTGACGACGAATCGTCCCGGCTATCGTACTACATCTCTCTTCGCAACAGTCAATTCCCCGGCCCTGAGCCTGAAAATGTAAACCCCGGCGCTCAATACCTTCGCATTCCACGATACCGCATAAACGCCGGCTTCACGACTGTCGTTCACCAGGGTTTGAACGAGCTTTCCCGCCGCATCAAAGATCTCCAATGTCACATGACCCGACTTTGGAACCAGGTAGCTTATTCGCGCGGCGCTGATCAGGGTAATACCAAAAGAGCGTCCAGGCATTTTCGGAGACGTCATCCTGACGGCGTTCAAGCCGCTTTCGAATCGCACCTGGGCCGGAATTTCATTGGCCATCGGATTTACGTCCGGGCCGATGGGAGGCCAGGGCATGGTGCCCCACCAGGCAGGCTTTGCAGGAAGGTACAGGGAAGCAGGAAGAACATGGTCGGAAATGGCAGGGTCCCACTTGACAGAATCGGAGGCATAATCATAGTTGCCGTGAAGCAAGGCGGTTGTGTAGGGAAGCCTGTTGTCTTCGGGGTATGTTCCAGAGGTGCCGTCATCATTTGCCTCGCTGTAGCCGAAGCAGTAGCAGTACGTGGTCGCATCGTAGGAGCGGTACTGGGGGGCGATAATCATTGACACCGCAGGAATGCGGTTCGTCCCATTGTTATATGACGTCAGCTGAAGCAGGTCCGTGGAGCCTGCCACATTGCCGATGATATTATAATACCGTCCGGCAAAATCCACATTGACTGCCCTGTTCGCCTGGCACGCCCACCAGCTCGAGTCAGTCTGTTCGGGGCCGCGGCCGGACAGAGGGTTGCTTATCTTTGTTGTGCCGAGAAGCCAGCTTCTGAACAGGGTGTTATGGCTGTTTGACCCCCAGATACCGTCCGGATGGAACGAGGTGGCGACATTGCCCTCGTATAAATTGAACATAGGGTGCGAGCCATGCATCGAAAGATCGCCCATGACCACGTTGTACGCGCTCTGGTCGAAATCATTTGCCGAGTAATTGTAGCCTATCACGTTGCCCGCCGCTCCCCAGTTGAGCATGATTGACACATGCATGCGCCTGAGAATATTGTTTTCAATCAGCACCCCGCTCGACTTGTCCGCAATGAACACATCTGCGTCGGTCTGGCCCGGGGTGTGGGCGAATGCGTCGTGGAAATAGCTGTCGCGGACCTCGCAGCGGTATGCCCAGAACGCGCGAAAATGATCGCCGTCAGTGTAATTGCTTTCAATATTCTTTACCCAGCAATAGGCCGAACCGTTCATGATGATGTTTGAGGTGTACCCGGTATTGTTCATGTACACCTGGAGATCTTCCACGCCCGCGTATTTGGCGCCTGCTGAAAACGGCGTGGCAAGCGGGGAAAGCGCTGCATTGTAGGCAATGTACAGCGGCGGCGCGATGCCGATGGTCGTGCCGTTGACGGACGTTACTTCCACGATCTGGCCGAGGCTGCGCGTGCCGTTCCATCCGATTCCGCCGTCGCACCAGGTGCAGCTCCCTTCGCCGCCCTTGATGGTGACAAAACTCGTGTCGTTGAGCTCCGTAATTAACAGATAAGACCCGACACTCACGCCTGTTGCACGCGCGAGCGTGATGCTGTTTAAACCGGCCGTCGTTCCGCCGGTTATCGCTATTGAGTTGGCGGCATAGGGAGTTGCGTCCTGACCAAAACTGATCACCGCTTCGCTTGAACCGTGCGCGTCAAATATGGTTTGCTGTGGTCCCGCTCCGCGCAACGTGACATTTGAGGGAACGTGGAGGCTGGTGTTGATCCGATACGTGCCTGCCTGCAGATACACCACCTGGTTTGCAGGGCAATTGTTAAGCGCGGTCTGAATCGCATTTGTCGCATCCGCGGTCCCGTTGCCGTAAGCGGCGGGACCGATTGTGGCGGAAACCGTTGTCCTGTCCGGAATGCCGTTGGGAATGCCGACATTGCCCTCCCAGGTGATGCGACGGTCGGGGGGAATGATCTGGGCGTGGAGAGTGGAGGCTGTAAAGGATGTGAGTGCTGCAAGGATGGCCAGGATTGAGAAGGATCGGAAAGGCATGTTTATCTCCTTTAAGAAAGGGATGCAGATGCCTTGATGGTATGCCTTCGCCATGGCGTTGAGGTTGCACCCGTCTTGCGCCATCCTTAATGTACCATGTCCGCTACATCTAATCAAGCACGAGCGGTAACATCTACCCGGTTAAGGCGTCGGCTGTTTGGGCAGGCTTTACAGATTAAGCGCAAAGAGAACGGCGCGGCGAATCGCTTCCATCTTTTGATGCGAAACAGTTGTGATAAGCGGGCCTACCTTGTCTTTTGCAACAGTTTGGAGGTGGTCACAATTCACGGCGCACGCTTTCGGCATTCCATCCCTTTCTTCGAGAACGACCTCGCTCGGGATATCGCGAACAGTTCCGGTGATCGGAGCCACGGTCACTTCTCCGAGATACTCGATAACGGAATTTCGAGTCAAAATCAAAACAGGCCTCTTTTTATCCGGAGCATTGAACCCATACCACCGCACCTCACCCCTCACCATTTTTCACCCCACGATTGTTCTTTCTCCCACACGCTGAACTCATTTTCCGCAGAGGGATGAACATTATAGCCCTTCCTGTGCTTTTGCTCCAACCGGGCTATAGTGATGCGGCGCAACGCGTCGCGAAGCGCCCTTCGGGTAAATGCCGACCGCGACATATGCATTTTCTTCACAACCGTGTCCACCGCCGAGACCAGATCGTCATCCAAGGTCATCTGGATTGTCTTCATGAACGTTTCCTTATTGAATGTGGATTGCAATAGCTATAATACTCCTTATCATGTATCGTGGTCAAGAAGAAACTTCCCGCCGCAGGCGCTACACGATTTTGCACGGAATTACCGCGTCTTCATCGTAGGAATAAACCGCGCATAACCGGTGATATCCGTCCGCAATGACCACTTTCCCGTTTCCAGGATCGCGGACCAGAAGGAGCGGCGACAACTTCTGCCCCATCTTTATCTTTTGCCGGTCCCCTTCGACGTGGGCATTGCTGACCCCGAGCAGGGACAAACCGGACGCCCTGAAAATGTCCTTTGCTTTGAATTCTGAAATCGATTTTCGTTTGAGCTTCTTCACAAAGGCTTCGCGGGTCTGCTTGTCGTAGAGAAGGGACAGGTACGACAGGGCGGCAGGATAGTCGTGGTCTTCGGGTTCGGCAAGCCATTTGATGAGGGTTTCTTTGGGCATTTGTGGTTCTCCAAGGGTTTATTTGAGCTTGATTTGTATTGCTTTCATAATTATATTTAGTTTATGCGAGGGATTCTTTTCGAATGGGACCATACTAAGAACAAGGCAAACATTTTAAAACATGGAATATCTTTCGACGAGGCTCAATCAGCATTTTATGATGAACATGCACGATTAAATCCGGATTATTTCCATTCTGAATCCGAAGACAGATTTGTTCTTCTCGGCTATAGTTCAAAGGCTCGATTAATTACGGTTTGCCATTGCTATCGACAGGACGACGAAACGATTCGAATAATTTCAGCTCGAAAAGCTTCTAAATCTGAAATTAAACAATACTTACAATTTAACAAAGGTGCTTGAACATGAAACAAAATTACGACTTTTCTAAATCTATTCCAAACCCCTATGTTAAAAAACTAAAAAAACAAGTGACGATCCGTTTGGAAAACGATACGATTGACTATTTCAAGTCCATTGCCGCTGATGCCGATATTCCATACCAAAAATTAATAAATTTGTTTTTACGCGACTGCGCTGAAAACAATAAGAAGCCTGAAATTCATTGGAAACCGCGCCGGAAACGGGCTGCGTGATTTTTGTCTAGGGAAATACCATTACTGCAAAGTCAAGGCCTCATTTGGTTTCAAATTGTTGAGAACCAAGTCTCGTCGACTGCAACCTTTTCAACAAGCTCAGTTGAAATCCCAAGGTGAAATTCCTTTAACTTATCTACAAGTTGATTCCCGTCAACTAGGTCGATTGGAGGAGCGCCATCTCGTGTGGCTTCTTTAATGGCAGATGGTGAAAATGAGCCGGTGGTAATAAATAGGCCCTTATCCGCGCGGCCAACCATTGCGCCTCGGAAATCACGGATTTCGCCGGAAGAAACGGTGCCCTGATATTTTTTGCACTGGAATATGACATGAAAACTCATAAACCCATGTACCTTTGCAATACCCTTTCCGTCAATTCCACCATCCCCAGATCGCCCGGTTACCTCAACTTGTACAAATCCCGATTCTCTAAGTAGCCTTTGTATTAACCTTTCAAAACCTTGGGCTGACAATCGTTTGGTCAAGATATTGTAAAGGCTATTTCGCCACTCTTCCGATTCATCCAGGGTTTCCCCTATTTCAACTTCTCCATCTTTGTTCTTCGTTTCTTTACTATTTATCTTGTCCTTCTTGATTTGGTCGCGCCAGTATTTTACAACTTCTTGTGGCACAACTTTATCATTTTCCCTAGCTTTCTTTGTTAGTGCCCAAACACCTCGTGTAGAATTCTCCAAATACCCATATTTCTTTAAATATGTGCGAGCCCACGCCAATCTGTACCCGACTTCGGTTAGGTTACTTTTCTCCTCATCGTGCAATGTGGCTAATATTTCCTCATTGAACTTCTCGTTTTGAACAACCCTTTCATAAATCTCATCAATTGAGCCGGAGCCACCGAGCGAATTAAGAGCTCTCAACAAGGGATTCATTAGCGAGTCAAACGTCGGAATCTTGTTCATTTTTGTGTCTTTCTGTCTTAGGGCCTTAACATGGGTTAGTCAATGAGTGATATTTTCGCCACTTCCATATCCGTTATACCTAAAATACCGCCTCGCCAACCGCTTCTCCAACTCCCTACCTGACAATCACCCTCCTCATCACCGTCTTCCACCCGTCACCATCCCCCACTCTCATGTAGTAAACCCCCGGCGAAAGTATCCTTTGTCTTTCAAGAACCCCAAACCCATCCAACATTCCGTGCCGTCTCGCAATAATTCTCCCTGAAACATCCACAATCTCAACAAGAGCAGCCTTCTCTTCGTCCGCCCGTATCCCGGCATTCGTAACCGGCCTCACAACCCCGGCAACCGGATCGCTCCCATGCACAAATCGATATCCCGCCGGAATCCTGCACAAATTCGAATCGTTGAATGCGCCCGGCGGCGATGCAGGATCGAACGGAGGCCAGGCCAGGCTGCCGAACCAGTCTGGCTTGCTTGTCCGGAAATAGCTGCCGGGAATTGCATGATCGGAAATCGTCGAGTCCCACGAAATCGAATGGCTCAGGTAATCGTAGTTTCCGTGCCGCAGCATGGTGGCCTTCACATTGAGGTCCAGTTCCTGCAGCGTGTTGCCTCCGGTGCCGTGGCTGTCGCCGCCGGGCTGGTTTGCGGATTGCATAGTGTAGTTTGGCGGCGTGGTGGGCCCCCACGTTTCAGAAAAGCCGTTGTTCCCCATGTTCGGAAAGCCAAGTTTGTAAATGACCGGAGCCGAATAGCTGAACGGAGTTACCGGCTGGAACAGGCCGGTTGCGCTAAAGGCGCTTGTTCCGAGAACATTGCCCACCATATTGAAATAGTTGTTCCATCTTCCCACATTCACCGCAATCAGGTTTTGTGTTGCGGTAGGATGCGTGGCTGTAAACCAGTTGCGGGCCGCGGTGATATGACTTGTGGAGCCGAAATAGCCGTCGCTTCCCATGCCGCCGGCGATATTCCCCTCAACCAGGTTCATCATGTTGTGCGGCCCGTGGCTGACGCTGATGTCCATGCCCGCCGTGGTGCTGTCGCCGGTATTTGCTCCGTACACAAAATTGAATGCGATCACGTTTCCCGCGCAGCCGCCCTTGGAGTCGCCCATGATGATTCCGGGAAACCCGCCGTTGTACGCGATATTGTCCTCGATCAGGTTGAAGGAGCCGTCCTGGTAAAAATCTATGCCTTCGTGGTTGGGACCGCCGCCCACGACGGCGTGCGTGTAGTTGTGCCGTATCTCTCCATTGACAAAACAGACAAGGAACATCTGGCGCCCCGTGGAATTCTCGATTTCCATGTTCCTCACCCAGCATCCCCACGACTGGTCGAACTCGATGCCGGTCCATGCCACCGAATTGCAGTCGATAGTCAGGTCTTCCACGCCGGTACCGGCGAGAGGAGAAATACCGTACTGGACAAGTGCGGGCGACAGCGTGAAATCCATGGGCAGGGCCGGCGTCACGGTCACGCTCGTCGCCGTTTTTGCCACAACCCTGAACATCGCGGTCATCGCCTTGCAGTCGGTGGTGGGCGCGGAGCCGGTGATGACGTAGGGCGGGTCATTCTGTTCGATTCTCGCCAGTTTACCCACCGTTATGCTTGAAGCGTCGGCCACGGTGAGGACCGTGCTCCCTTTTGTCGCGCCCCCGGTGATGGCAATCCCGGAGGTGTCACGCGGCCAGTCGGCGGTGCCCAGCAGAAGAACTTGCGAGTTCGACGTTGCCTTGAGGACCGTCTTTCCCATCCCGGCCCCCCGGATCGTCACGTTGCTTGCGTAGGCGCGATAGACGCGGCTGTCAAGACGGTAGGTGCCGGCAGGTATGAACACGACCTTACCGGAAGGGCAGGAGTCGATTGCCGCCCCGAGAGCGGCCGATGCATCAACTGATCCCGTTCCATACGTTGCGGCGTCGACGGTGGAACCGATTATTGTCCGGTTCGGAATTCCCCCTGGCACGCCGACGGTTACGCCCGGTGTCCAATCAGTCGCGCGATCCGGCGGGATAATCACGGAAAAGACAGGACCTGCGGCCAGCAGCACCAGAAAAGGCATGATAAACACCGGCATCCGTTTCTTCATCGCATCCCCCTTCGTGGAAACTCCTCGATTGCGACCGTACGAGTTCCGGAAACGTCATCGTACAACTGATTATACCTTTTCCTGTGCATGTGAAATCAAGATATAATTCTGGTGTGCCGACCGGTGCGGCGAATACCAAGATTAAGATTATATTATGGATTGCTGAGCCGGTGCGGCGTGGAAGCACCCTTGGCAAGCCCGAACCTTAGGTTGCGCGCACCGTAGCGGTACCCGGTTATAAAATTTCCAACCGAACGAACTCGTCAACTTTCCAACCATTTTGTTCGATCTATCTTGACAATTGTGGATATTGCCTTCTGCCAAGCGCCAGGCAGGACTGGAGAGCGCGCTGGAGCGCGGTGCTGCCTGACCCGGGCCGCAGGCCATAGGGCAGGCGGTACCGAGGCCGAAGGGTCGAGCTCGCAAGGAGGGCCGTCGCCGTACTCGGCGGGGCGCCCAAGTCTTGACCAATCTACTCCAACTATCGGGTCACCCGGATCAGCCATCCAGAAAAAATTATTTACTTTGATTTCTGGCTTCTTCCTTTCCACATCCGCATCAGTCCCGCTTTTTTTTGGATTATTTCGCGCAATAAATTATATTGCAACAAGGCAATTTTGCCCACGAGCCAGGTGGCTCTTTTCAATCAACAGTTTCAAGAGAGGTGTCTCACATGAACATCTATGTTGGTAATTTGTCGTTCGACGCCGGCGAGAGCGACGTTCGGCAGCTTTTTGAAGCCCACGGGCAGGTCGCGTCGGTATCGATCATCGAAGACAAATTCACCGGAAGGCCGAGAGGTTTCGGATTTGTCGAAATGCCCACGGATGCCGAAGCCCAGGCCGCGATCGCGGCTCTTAACAGCAAGGATTTCAAAGGTCGTCCGCTCACCGTCAATGAGGCTCGTCCGCGCACCGAAAATCGGGGCGGCGGGGGCGGCGGTTTCAGAGGCAACAGAGGAGGCGGACAGCGCGCGTGGTGACAAAGTTTTATTAGCCGGAATTTCAGTGCGGAACCGTTCCGTGCACTACAATAAGAAAAGGGCGTTCATCCGCAAGAGTCGGGCGAGCGCCCTTCCTGTTTCCGCACTGAACTCCGCGGCCCGAAGCCCTGCAGCTGATATCATAGATTGAGCATAGTCTCACGCGATGAAGGCTATTTCGCGTACTCCTCGGAAACCGTCCAGTAATACCCGTTTGTGAACGCCGTTATCGTACCCTCGCGGCTGGTCTGGTACAAGGTCACTCGCATCTGGAACAGCATGGCAAGGACATTTGCGGCCGGGTGCCCGTACTCATTGTCCGAGGAGCAGGAAATTATGGCGGTCGAGGGGGCAGCGTATCCGTAGAAAACCGGGTTGACGGAACCGGATGATCCGTGATGCGGGACAACAATGATGTCCGACAGGAGCGAAAACCCGTAGGTCGCGGCCAGGGCCTGTTCGGCAACGGTATCGATGTCCGAAGTTATGAGCACCGAGTTCGATTGATACCTGGCAATGAAACACAGGCTGTACGTGTTCTTGTAATCGTCACTGACAGGCGTTGTGATCGCCAGGTCTTTAGGCGGCCAGACGCATTGAACTGTCACGCCGTTCAGGTTTGCCATGGTGTCCCCCTGGCCGATGGTTCTGAACCTCACCCTGGCCGCCCACGAGCCGCAGTTCTCCCGTATCAAGGCCGTGTCTTCGAACACACTGGAAACGATCTCGCCGGAAAAGCGGATGGAGTCCGGAAGGGTCATAAGTCCGCCCATGTGATCGGCATGACTGTGTGATATGGCAATGGAACGGATGTATGGAGCGCCCGCCTGCGCGTAGGCCCGGATCCAGTTTCCAGCCGCACCCGTATCGCCCACGTCCCACGCAACCGCATCGCCGCCGACGGTGCCGATCTGCGAAAGCCCCTCGCCCACGTCGACAACGGTAAACCGGAACCCCGCAGCCCGTCCAGACGGGCTCTGGGTGGTGCAGGAGACGCAGATAAGCGCGAAAACGGACGCAAGGCTAGAAACTGAAATACGAACGCGCATTGATGTTCCACTCCTGTTTGTTGTGCTCGTCAAACGATGTTGCGACATCGCATTCACACCAGGTTCTTTCGAAAAGCTTGAGCGATTCCTTGAGTCCCAGCGATCCGGACCGGGAAGGCGAGGTGGCCGCATACCAGGTTGCATAGGGAGTGACGGTGAGGGCGGGCGCGAACGAGACCTCCACCGGACACCGGGCCAGGAGGCTCCCGAACCCGGTGCTCGTAAGAAATCCGGAGCACGAAAGTCCGGGCTTCACAAACCGTGAGAAGGCGCGTTCCACCGACAGCAGGGCCTTATGGCTCTCCTCCGCAGCAGTTGTTGACATATGGTACGAGTACGACATCCGGTAGTTCACAAAGGCTCTTCCCGACGCGCCCGCTCCCGCGCTGATCGCCGCGCGGTTCTTGGCATTCACATAGGACACAAAAAACGACGTGGCGCACGCAGGCGACAGCCTTACCCTCGTCCTGCAGTCGGCAAGCGTCATGTCCGAACCGGCGGCTGTGTCGCCCAAGTCAAGCTCGTTCCGGCAGTCGAATGCAAGTTTGCTTCGAGTGAGGGAAAGCGATCCCGGGACCCGGGCAACAAGCACGGTAACCGAGGCATCGCCGCTCTTGCGTGTGCATTGCGCGGACACCGGCACCGCGCGCGGATTGCTCCGGGCCGCGCCGGCATGGAGCGAATAGGTGTAGCCGGCAGCCAAACCGGACAGTCCGCAATGGAAAAAATAGTCGGCGTCCAAACTGCTGTCGCCGTGTTCCACTCGCGAAAGACGGGATAAGCCCGTTGTCACGTGAAACGCTTGCGACGGCCCTGCCTCGCAGAATACGCCCAAGGCCTGTTCCGTGGTGCGTTCATGGTAAAAGGCCGAAATGCGGGCTTTGCTCCATCTGTCGGATTGCACGCACATGCCGTTCCAGGTTCTCGACGTGCCGTAACGCCAGTTTGACGCTGTGGCGGGCGGGCTGGAGTCGGCGGGAAAGTAACCGTAAAAAAGGCCGCCATCGTCCCCGAAATAAAAATTCCCCGCCTGGACCGAAACCACATCGGGTATCGAGAACGAGATGCCCCGTTTCTTCCATAAGGCAGCCGAGTCGCCGTGGGTAAGGCTTCCGCTCACGGAAACTCCCGGGCGGGGCTGCAGGGAAAACCGTGACTGGGCCGTGGTATTCCAGTCGTCGCCCACCACAATGCCGAGCCCGACGTTCGACATGCGACTTGTCTTTACTTGTGAAAACGACAAAATAGGCGCGTATTTCGCGAGCTCCGGATAGTCGTCAAAGAAACGCTCCCTCGCCGCGCCGTCCCAAGGTTCGTAGGGTGACAACTGCTCCTGCGTAACCGGCAGGTTCCCGACGCGAACGTCGAACAGGTCGTGAAGAAGCGAAAGCTCACCACGAGGAACAACAATGGGCTGAACATAGTATGGTTGCAGAAGTTCCCATTCGAGCGAATCAAGCGATCCTTCCTTGAGCATGATTTCGGCCTCCCGCATGTCGTGCGGAAGCACGGTGGTCCGCAGCGACAGAGGCCAGGCGGCCGCGCACAAACCGAGCACGAACAGCCGGGCTCGCAGCATTGTTCGTACTCGTGCTTCACCGGTCATCACCATGCCTTTTGTGAAAAACATTCCTCTAAAGCGGCGACCCCACACCGCCGCGTGGTTGTCTTTTGTGAAGATCAAGGGCTACGGCGAAACTTTGGGGAACCGGTCACGGGAACCGCGCCGGCTATAAAGAGGAAAAATAGGTAATTGAATTTGTTAACAAAAGGCATTTTATTTTGCGCCACGTTGTATTTTTATTACTCCGGCAGTACTAAATGCCAAAAATTCGTGGTTGTTGTACTATGAAACTGATGTCTTGTTTTGTGCATATTTAATTGCCGGAGTAATAATCACTGTCAGTCATTCGTAGGTTCCCTCCTTCCCGCGAGAGCACGAATTGGCAATCAACGGTCATCCCGAAAACATTAGCCCTCCGTACCAAGCGATCCGGCCCGCGATCAACCGGACCGACCTCGCGGTGTACGCAATTCTCGCCGCGGTCTTCGCTTTCCGGCTGATCTATGCGAGTTTCCTCGGGCTGCTGCCGGACGAAGCATACTACTGGGACTGGTCGCGAAACCTCGCCTTCGGCTATTTCGATCACCCGCCTATGGTGGCGTGGCTCATTGCCCTTTCCCGCGCGCTGTTTGGGGAAACCGTTCTTGGCGTGCGCAGCCTCATGAGCGTTTGCGCCCTGGTTGCATCGTTGTCTTCGTATCTGCTGGTCAAAAAATATGTTGTAAAATTGTCTTCACTTGTCCTGTGGGCGGCGCTTTCAAACTGCGTCTTGCTTTTCGGAGTCGGCTCCCTGCTCGCGACGCCCGATATCCCGCTTGTTCTCTTCTGGTCTTTGTCCTTGCTTGCCGCGTATAACGCGATATTTAATTCATCGACCCGGTGGTGGCTTGCGCTGGGCGTGTTTGCCGGGTTCGGCATGTTGTCGAAGTACACCTTCGTACTTTTCCCGGCTTCACTGGCCTGTTTTCTCATACTGTCACGAAGCCGCCGGTTCTGGCTGGCGCAATGGCAACCGTGGGCGGCCGCGTGCGCCTGCATGATCATAGGGGCGCCCAATATTCTTTGGAACCGTTCCCACCACTGGCTTTCGATTCTTTTCCAGTTTTCCCACGGCGTGAATACTCACGGGGCGCTGCATGTCGAATTGCTCGGAGAATTCATCGCCGGCCAAATAGGAGTGCTTTCCGTAGTGCCGTTCGCGCTGCTGGCGTGTGCGGCCGCGCTGCTGCTGCGAAAAAGGGACAGGGGAAGCGGAGTTTCCTTTCTGTTAAGCTTCCTTATCGTTCCGTTCTGTTTTTTTCTCCTTGCCAGCCTTCAAAAAAAGGTTGAGGCGAATTGGGCGGCCTGCGCCTATGTGAGCGGCCTCATGCTCGTTTCGATCGTCTTTGAAGCGCTTGATGCGGAAAGAAAGGTCTGGTTCAGGCGTTTTGCTGTATTTTCCGCTATTTTTTCGGCAATCACCACCGGCATTGTTCTATTTCACATCCAGAAACCGTTCTTGCCCCTTTCGCCGCAGAACGACCCGGCTGTTCAAGCACGCGGATGGGAGACCCTCGCACGGGAGATCGATACCGAAAGAAACCGGTTCGATTCCCGCCATCTCCTTTCCATATGCGCAAACCGATACCAGGAGGCGGCACTGTTTGGCTTTTATCTTCCGGACCACCCAAAGACCTTCACACTCAACATCGCCTCGCGCGACAACCAGTATTCCCTGTGGCCCGAAAGAAGGCCGCCGCCCTCGGCCAAAGTTATTTTTCTTCATTCTACGAATGACCCGAACTTGTCAACGCTCTGCGAAAAGAGCTTTTCGTCGTATGCGTTATGGGCAAAGGTACCGCTTTTCCAGGGAGCAGGCGCACAAAGCACCTGGGGCATTCTCACCGGAACTCTAAGGTAATTGCAATGACGCCGCAGCGTTCAGTGACGATAGTACCGCTGGCTGTCCTGGTTGCCGCCCTCGTGATCGTTTCGTCAAGTCTCGCCGCCCCGCGAAAATGCATCGTACTCGTTCTAAGCGGCGGAGGCGCCCGCGGCCTTGCCCAAATCGGAACAATAAAGGCGCTGGAAGAGCAGGGTCTCAAACCGGATGCCGTCGTTGGAACAAGCATGGGCGCCATCATCGGCGGCCTGTATGCGGCGGGTTACAGCGCGGACAGTATCCAGCACTTTGCCGGATCGCTCGACTGGGGCGGCATTTACCGGAACTCAGCGCCCCGCAAAGAGCTGTTGATGAGCCGGAAGGAAGATGTCGGCAATTACCTTTTTGAGGTCCGATTCGACAAGAGCCTTACCATGCTCCTGCCGCAGTCCATCTCCGACGGCCAGGTGTTTTACAGCGTCCTCGGGCCCAAATTAGCGTCTGCTCAATTCCGGTCCGGCGAGGATTTCAACAGCCTGCCCATTCCGCTGCGAATCATTTCGACCGACATTCTTTCCGGTCACAGCGTCGTCTTCTCGAAAGGCAGCCTCATTACCGCCATCCGCGCCTCATGCGGGTTTCCCCTGGTGTTTTCCCCCGTCAAACAGGACACGATGCTCCTCATGGACGGCGGGCTGCTGTCGAATATCCCCGTGGAGTCAAGCACCCGGGAATTTCCGAACTGCATGGTAATTGCCGTGGATGTCACCTCTCCCCTGTGGAAGGGCCAGGACATGAACAACCCGGTGCGCCTCATGGACCAGGTCGTCAACATCGGATTGACCAGGCAGAAAGAGGCCGAGCGGAAACTGGCCGCGGCCCTGATAACGCCGGACCTTGCCGGCTTCCAGAACACCGACTTCTCACGCGTGGACACCCTTGTAGGCCGCGGGTATGCGGCCACCATGGAACACATAACCGAAATACGGGCCCTCCTCGTCTCCGACTCCGGCGCCGCTTCCGCGCCGTGCCGTGGATCGGGCGGCGTATTCCCGCCGTTTCGTTTTCTCGGCGTTTCAAACGCAGTTGCTGCGTCCTTGGGCCGTGCGGCCGACTCCCTGACCGTCAGCGGCGCACCCTTGTGCCGGGATGAGCTCACAAAAGCTGTGTACCGGATCCTGAGTGACCGCAGAAATCCCTTTGTGCGAATCCTGGCCATCCGCCGCATCGACTCGGTCACGACGGTCACCTTGTCCCAAGGGGTGGTACGGGGGTTTGCGGTGCACGGAAACCTGGTGACGCGTTTATCAACCGTTCAATCGATGCTCGGGATGAAAATCGGCGATACCTTGACAACAAAGACCATCGACAAGGCGACGGAGTCTCTGTACGCGTCGGACCTGTTCAAGAACGTCAACATCCTGCCGGACACAAACGGCATCGTCGACATAGCCTTGAATGAAAAGGAATACTGGCGCGCGCGCATCGGACTGAGGTTCGACGAATACAACCTCCTGGAGGGATATGTGCAACCCGCATACGAGAACCTGTTCGGCCTCGGCATCGTTGCCTCGCTGCACATTCAATACGGGCTTATGCGCGAAAAATATGCGCTGGAGCTGCTTGGAAACCACGTCTTCTCCCCGGCATTCGCAAACATGGCCCAGGTGCAGGGATACCTGTCCAGGGAAGAAGTGGTGGAGCGGCAGGAATATGCGGATTCGGTGGATTCGATACTCACCCATGTAAAATTGGAAGAGCAGACGCTGGGCAGGGAAGGAGTCCTGGCCCTCATTGGAATGCAATTGGGAAAATTTTTCATGCTCGAAGGCGGGATTCGGGTTGAAAAGTTTTCGGTGTACGAAACGAGCGGATTTCATGACCCCTTTGGCGGTTTTGAACACGGCATGCAGTATCTCATGCTGCGGCTGACGGGAGACGATCTTGACAAATTTCCCTTTCCCGAAAAAGGTCAGAAGACCTATATTACAGTTGGCGTTGCGCACGACGTGGTCACCGGGACGGAGAGCTTTCTCAAGATCGAAGGAGGCGCCGCGCCGTACTTCACATTTGCGAAGATTCATACTTTTTCGCCGCAACTGCAATTCGTCTGGTCGACCGACTCGATGCCCGCTGTCGAAAAGGTGTATCTCGGGGGAGCGATTCCGGAAGAAAAATACAAGGACATAGGAGTTTTCGATTATCTGTCTTTTTTCGGATTGCGGCCGAGGACCCTGCCCGGCGACATTGCCTTTCTCCTTCGTGGAAATTACAGAGTGCGCGTACGGCAGGGTCTTTACCTTTTGGGTTCGCTCGACTGGGGATATGCCTGGCCGTGGCAGGAGCAATGGAGACTCGACAAACTTGTCAACGGCGGCCTCGGCACGGTCATCAAGGAATTCCTTGATGACGCGCCCGTTGGAATGGGCATAGGAATCGCGTACGAGCTCCCCTTCGTGGGGCCTGTCTGTTTTTCGTGGGGAAGGCTGTTGAGGAATAAACTCGATCCCGACTTGAACATTCTGTCGGAGAATCTCTTTTACTTTTCGATGGGGCACGATTTCTGACGCGGCCCGCGCCGCACTTTATACATCAATCCACAGGGCCACCAAACACCTTTATGCGTCTTACCATTTCCTCAAAGCTCTTCCTGGGTTTCCTCTTTGTCATTCTCCTCAACGTCATCTATGTCGTCATTGTCAATAAACTGTCCGATTTGAACGGCATCGCCAACATACTCAAACGACAGGACGAGGTAAAAAACGGACTGTTGCGTGTTGCCAACCTGCAGAGCGACAAGCGCAGGAGCAGGACGTCGTACGAGGCAATCGGCAAGCCGGAATCGGTGGAAAATTTCAGGCAGACCGGAAGGATCGTGCTGCGGCTCCTCGATTCCATCAGCAACGAACTGAACGTGATTTCCGAGCTGGATTCCGCCGTGTTCCGAAAGAACGTCAACAATTCTACGCACTACGGGAACCACCTGAAGCTCCTGTCGCTCATGGCAACCGTGATTGACAACAGCACGCTGTATGACACGTCTTTCGCGGCCCTCGCGTTCTCAGGGAAACCTCTTGATTCCATGAAATATGTGGAGAACGCAAAAGGCGTGCAGCTCACCGCGGTCCTCGATTCGGCCGACATAGTCCTGAGCAAGTCGCTCAAAGCAACCGATGCCATCATCGACGAGCAGACGAAAAGCGTCATCAAAGACACTGAACAGCGCATCAACGACATCAAGCAGATGACGATTATCATCCTTATTATCGTTATCCTTGTGGCAAGCGGATTCGCGCTCTTCTTCTCCCAGGTGGTGACAAACTCGCTTCGCCGCCTCAAAGCGTCGGCAAGCGCCATCGGCAAGGGCGACTTTTCGTTTGACCCGTCGGGCTACCCAACCGACGAAATCGGCGATCTCGCAAACGCGTTCCACCAGATGGCCACCGACCTGAAAAAGGCCCAGGAAGAACTCGTGAAATCGAAACGGCTGGCTGCCATCGGCGAAGTAGTCGCTTCGGTAAATCACGAGATAAACAACCCGCTCATGATCATATCGGGAAACGCCCAGTTTCTCGAAATGTCCATGAAGGAGTATCCGGACGATATGAAGGAGCGAGTCAAGGTCATTCTCGAGGAAACCGAGAGGATTTCCAGCGTCACCAAAAAGCTCCGTGAAATCAGGAACCCAGTCGTTGAGGAATACACCTCGAGCGGCGAGCAGATGATAGACCTGGACAGGTCTTCGGAAGATTGATACATAATCACAATCGGGGCCATGGGAAACGGCGGGTCCATTGATGAACAAAACCAGCGGCAACATTGCA